>Ga0208390_1000228_pt1 | contig 19123 bp, 27 predicted proteins | sample Knorr_S7_td_Surf_FD_185594 | JGI IMG/M metagenome (GOLD analysis project Ga0208390, IMG submission 185594) | Marine microbial communities from Southern Atlantic Ocean transect - Knorr_S7_td_SurfaceA_ad_6m_LV_A (SPAdes) (version 2) | ecosystem: Environmental > Aquatic > Marine > Oceanic | place...
TATTGCAAAAAATTAACTATTCATTACCTAAAAATGTCGAAGAAAATATTGATATAGTTTTAGCCCCATCCCATACATCTTTAAGATCATTGCAAACTGTAATATCTGCCGATAAATTAAAAATTAAACTGTCTTCTCAGGATGTTTCAATGTTTAAAGAAGGAGCATATACGGGTGAAGTATCATCTACACAACTAAAAAAGTTAGATATAAGTTATTCAATAGTCGGCCACTCTGAAAGGAGAACCTTACTTAATGAGAACGATGAAATCATTAATCAAAAACTAAAAAGACTACAAGAACAAAATATTACTCCAATATTTTGTTTTGGAGAACCAATTGAAAATCGAGAAAATAATACATATCTAGAATTTATACAAAATCAACTAAATGAAGGATTAATGGGTATTCGTAAAGACAATGTAAACGAAATTATTTTTGCATACGAACCTATCTGGGCAATTGGAACAGGCCAAGTTGCAACTGTAGAAAATATTGTAGAGGTGCTAGATTTCACAAAAAAACTGATTTCTTCTAAATCATTTTACGAAAAAGAAAAATTAAGATTTATATATGGTGGTAGCGTATCACCAGATAATTCAGAAGAAGTATTGAATTTAAATATTATTGATGGCGCTTTAGTCGGCGGAGCCTCACTAGATTCTGATAAATTTGTAAAAATTATAAATTCTGTAAAACTATGAATTTAATTTTTGTTAGACACGGTCAAAGCGTTTGGAATTTAGAAAATAAATTTACTGGGTGGGTGGATGTTGGATTATCCGAAAGGGGAGTAAGAGAAGCCGAAGAGGCCGGAAGAACTCTTTTATCATATAAATTTATCCCTGAAGTGTGTGCCACTTCATTCCTTAGGAGATCTAAATCAACAGCAGAAATTATTTTAAACAAAATGAAAGAAGAAGTAGATTTTGATATTGAAATCAAAGATATTTGGCAACTCAACGAAAGACACTATGGCGCTTTACAAGGTCTTGATAAAATCGAGACAGCAAGACAATTTGGGGAAGACCAGGTTCAGCTATGGAGAAGAAGCTATGATGAACTACCACCACTTGCAGAAAAAGATTCTCAATTTGACCCAAAGACAGATAAAAAGTATCAAAATATTAATGAAGAATTACCTTTAGGTGAGTCACTTGAAAAAGTCGTTGAAAGAGTAAATTCGACATTTTTAAATTTATTGGAATTAGCAAAAGTAAAGCAAGTATTAGTAGTTGCACATGGGAATAGTATTAGAGCTATGGTTAAGATTCTAGACAATTTATCAAATACAGAAATAGTAGATGTCAACATACCAACAGGAATTCCACTAGCATACAAAATATCTGAAAATGAAAATATAAGGATAGGATATCTAGGCGATTCAGATAAGGTTGAACAACTACAAAAAGAAGTTGAACTTCAGTCAAAAGTAAAAGAGGATAAAGGCTAATCTTTAGTTTATGGATACAATAACCGCGATACTAATAACTGTTCATATAATCATTTCTATTGCATTAGTAGCATTAGTTTTATTAAATAGTGGTAAGGGTGGAGGACTTTCAGATATGCTAGGTGGCCCTGGTTCATCTGGTAATATAGGTCAAACACTAGCTGAAAGAAACCTAAGTAGAATAACTGCTGTTGTAGCAGTATTATTCGCGGCTACAACACTATCTCTATTCTGGTTTCTTGATTGAGTTTGCGCGGGTGGCGGAACTGGTAGACGCGCAGGATTAAGGATCCTGTGGGGTAAGACCCGTGGAGGTTCGAGTCCTCTTCCGCGCACAAACTGAGATAACTATGAATAAAACAATTGCAATAGTAAATGATCCAGATGTTACTCTAGGTACACTGCCATCTTCAATAATTACGATAAATGCCTGGGAAGCTGATTGGAAAAAATTTAATTTAAATGATAATTTTATAATTCTAGGTGGTCATATGGGTGCATATGAAGATGAAAAATACGAGTATCTTAAAAAAGAAAAAAAGTGGATTAAATATGCTGTTGAATGCAATACAAAAATACTTGGAATTTGTTTAGGAGCCCAATTGATTGCTGACTCAACTGGTGGGGAAGCATACTTATCAAAAGAAATTGAATTTGGACTCAAAGATTTAACTTTTATTGACAATGAAAATAATGAAAACATTGTTGATATTTTTGAATCTAATAAAGTTTTTGCCTGGCATAGAGACACTTTTGATTTGCCAGAAAAGGCAGTTTTAATTGCTAAAACAAATTTTCCACAAATATTTAAAATCCAGAACAGTTATGGATTACAATTCCATCCAGAAATTACTAAGAATTTATTTTTAACATGGTATTCAAGTGATCTTTCAAAAAAAGAGCTTTCAAGTTTTAACGTTGAAGAAGAATCTTCAATTTTATTTGAAAATTTAGATAATTTTAGACAGGTAATGCATAATTTTTATTACTCATGGGTTGAATATTAACTTTTGATGACATTATCTGTATAGTTTTTTAATATTTTAAATTTTTTATATAAATCGTTCTCTCTTATTATTTCATTTCTTAAATCAAAATTCATTGGCATAACAATACAAAGTTCATTTAATTTATTAATTCTATTTTGGGAGTCGTAAACGTAATTCGGCAAATCTATATCCAATCCATTTTCAACCATCTTTGCAATTGCCCTAGTTATATTTTTTTGAAGCTCTTCTAGTTCTTTTTTCGATGGTGGAAGACCTATTTCTGTATATTCTTCTGCCATACAAAATGGATATTCCCTATTCAAATCAATTTGATTTATTTTATGTAATTTTACTGATTTCACAATTACCAACTGTTCTGCATTTGAAATGTCTTGATGTTCAATAATTTCTACTTCCGAACCAACTTGATATTCAGTTTTGAGAGAGGAACTGACTATGAAATTTTTCTCATTTAAAATTGCATCAGCTATTAGTAATAAATATCTTGGTTCAAATACTCTCAAAGCAGAAATTTCAGTAGGGAAATAATTAATACCTGCACCAAAAATCGGAAATTCAACTAACATTATTCTGTTATTTAGGATAAAGGATAAATAAAAATAATGAGAATTGAAGATGAGATCAAATTAACTTTTGATGATGTTCTGATAAGACCAAAAAGAAGTACGTTAGTTTCTAGATCTGAAGTTGTTTTGGAAAGACAATTTAAGTTTAAGCATACCAATGAAATTTGGACAGGCGTTCCTATTTTTTCAGCAAACATGGATACAACTGGTACATTTGAAACTGCAATTACACTTCAAAAGCACAAAATGTTAACTGCAATACATAAATTTTATTCAATTAAAGATTGGGAAAAAAATGTTGAAAATCTTGATCCAGATTTTATATCAGTTACCGTTGGACAGTCAAAAGAAGATTTACAATTGGGTCAAAAAATATTTTCACTAAACAGTGATATTAAATATCTATGTATTGATGTTGCAAATGGATACAGAGAAGATTTTATAAATTCAGTAAAAAATTATCGAGAAACCTTTCCAGATAAAATAATCATTGCAGGTAATGTCGCAACAAGAGAAATGACTGAAGCATTAATTTTAGCCGGAGCTGATATTGTAAAAATTGGAATTGGACCAGGTTCTGTTTGTACTACAAGAAGCGTAGCAGGAGTGGGTTATCCACAATTATCCTCTATTTCTGAATGTTCCGATGCTGCTCACGGTTTAGGTGGACATGTTATGGCAGATGGTGGATGTAAATATCCTGGTGATGTTTCAAAGGCGTTTGGTGCAGGTGCAGATTATGTTATGTTAGGTGGAATGTTTGCGGGACATAAAGAGTCAGGAGGAGAATTAGTTACGGATGAAGAAGGTGTACAATATAAGGACTTTTATGGCATGTCATCAACTAAAGCACAGCAAACTTATTATGGTGATTTAGCCGAACACAGAGCTCCGGAAGGAAAAAAAGTAAGATTAAGATATAAAGGTGATCTAGATAAAACTGTCCAGTCAATTTTAGGCGGAATGAGATCTGCCTGTTCTTATGTTGGTGCAAAAAAACTTAAAGATTTACCAAAAAGCACAACATTTATCAGAGTAACTCAAACAACTAATGAGATTTTTACAGGAAGTGAGAATATTTGAATATAACTGTTTACTCAAAAGATAATTGTATTTGGTGCGATCGTGCTAAAAATCTTCTTAATTCAGTAAATTTTGAATTTGATGAAATTGATTTATCAAACGACGAAGAAAGACAAGAATTTTATAAAAGAGTAGGTGAAGGAGTCAGTACTGTACCACAAATATATATAGACAATATAAGAATTGGAGGATATCCAAATTTAGTAACTTGGTTTGAGGAAAATGGCTTCTAACGGATCATCAAAAACTGTTTTTTTAGCTTTTTCTGTAAATTTTTTTATTGCTGGTATTAAAACAGTAATTGCAATCTTAACATCTTCCTCTGCAATGTTTTCAGAGGCTGTACATTCATATGTTGATTCCGGAAATCAATTTTTATTGTGGTTTGGTATAAAGCAGTCAAAAAAACCAAATAAAATGATTTACCCCTTAGGAAGAGGAAAAGAGGAATATTTTTGGACTCTAGTCGTTGCGGTACTAATTTTCACTATTGGAGGTCTTGTTTCATTAGAACATGGTATTGAAGCTCTTTCTCATCCTAAAGAATTAAAAAATTTATATATTTCAATTATTGTTTTGTCGGTATCAATAATTTTAGAACTTTATGTCTTATATAAAGCTGTAAAAGAATTGCGAAGCAAAGCATTAGATAAAAATTTGTCTGTTTTCAAAATGCTTAAAACATCAACAGATGGACCATTAATTGCAATAGTTGTAGAAGATTTTGCTGCAACTTTAGGATTAGGTATTGCACTCTTTGGCTCAATATTTGCAAACATTACTGGCAATCCAATTTATGATGCCATAAGTTCTATAATGATCGGTATTTTGCTTATGGTTTCTGGATTGTTTTTAGGCTACGAAATGAAACATCTAATTACTGGAGAGACAATCAATCAACAAACAAAAGATGGATTAACCGAATTAATTAAGAAAACCGACTCGATTAAAAGTATAGAGTCTTTAAGGATTGTGTCTATCGGTGCAAACAGCTACCTAGCATTATGCAAAGTTGATTATGTTGATACTACTTCTGATATTGAGATGATTGAAGTGAACAATAAAATAAGAGATGAAATATCGAAGAATTTTAAAGAAATAACAGAAATTTACTTTAATCCAGCCTGATTTAAAATAAAGTATGGAAATAAATATTGATAATTTGAATAAAGAAGTTTATGAAATAACCCAAAATTGTGGGACAGAACCGCCTTTTTCTGGAAAGCTATTAAATGAAAAAAGAAAAGGAACGTATTTATGCATTGTTTGCAAAGAAGAACTTTTTAATTCAAATACGAAATTTGAGTCTGGTTCTGGATGGCCGAGTTTTTTTGCATCTATTGAAAATAAAATCATACGTAAAGAAGATCGTTCTTTCGGAATGATAAGAACTGAAATTACCTGCCGTGCATGTAATGCACATTTAGGACACGTCTTTCCAGATGGTCCACAACCAACTGGTGAAAGATATTGTGTAAATTCTTTGAGTATGGATTTTATTGCTGATGAATAAAGTTTTTATTGACCAAGAATGTAACTTATGTACATCTTATGGAAATTGGATATCAGAAAAAAATAAAAATTTAGATATTAGCTACCAAAATGATCTGTCACCGGAAGAAATAAAACTTGACACTTTGGTATACGAAAAGAACGGATTTAGATTCTATTATTCAGATGCAGTTCTCAATTCTATAAGTGACTTAGGCGGTATTTACACTGTATTTCGAGTATTTAAAATTTTTCCAAAAACAATTAGAGATTATGTTTACAAAATTGTTTCTAAATTTCGAAACAGATTTTGATAGAAAAAATAAAAAAAATCATTGAACACAAATTATTTAAAACTTTTATTCTTTTTTCAATATTTAGGGCTATTTATGGAGCCATTGTACTTATTGTTTCCTATTATTTAACAACGTCTTACGAAGATGGTCTAATGTTTACAATATTATTTTTAATAATAAGTATTGTGTTATCTCGAATTGTTTTTAAGAGGATAAAACCTAAATTCAATCTCTAAAATTTCCAAAATTAATAGGTATATCAAGATTAGAATTTTTAAGAAATTGAATAATCTCTTGTAGTTCGTCTCTTTTTTTAGCTGAAATTCTGATAGATAGGTTTTGATATGTACATTGTACTTTTTTGTATTCTTTCTTAATTAAACTTATTATTTGCTTTGATTCGTCCTGTACTATCCCAGACTTTAAATTGTAAAAATGTTTAATTTCAGATGGTGTTTTTTCAATTTTGACATCTGACAAAAATTTAATAGATACATTCCTTTTTACGAATTTTTCTTTTAAAACTTGTTCTGCAGCGTTAAGTCTTTCTTCTGTCGAACTTTTTAATACTATCGTTTTTTCATTGAACGCAATACTTGTACCAGTATCTCTAAAATCGTATCTATTAGCAATTTCTCGATAAGCTTGATCTACAGCATTTGTAATTTCTTGATTATTAAATTCAGATGTTATATCAAAAGTTGGCATATTATTAATTTAATATTTTGTTACCTAAGTATATCCCAATACATAAAGCGATTATTGACAGAAATAAAGAAAAAACTATATAGAGAATGGTGTTCAAATTACTTGTATTCTGTAATTGCACAACATCAAATGAAAATTGGGAAAATGTTGTAAATCCTCCAAGAACACCGGTGAGTACAAAAACATTAATTATTGAAGTCTTGCTTTGTAAAATTACAAAAAATAATCCAAATAAAAAAGATCCAAATATATTTACAAACAGAGTACTTGCTTGTGAGTAATTCAAGTGTTGAGTATAAATATTTACAATATATCGAATACCACTCCCTAAACCACCACCAATAAATACTAAAATTAACTTATTTAACACTAGCTTGCCGAATTGCTTCAAACATAACTATGCCTACAGAATTTGCAAGGTTTAAACTCCTTGATTTTTCTTTCATTGGAATAGTCAGATTTTCATACTTTTTTCTTATATTATCTGGAAGACCAACGGATTCAGGACCAAAAAGTAAATAATCATAATCATTCAATTCTTCATTCCAGTATGCTTTACTTCCCTTTGAGGTAAGACATACTATTGATTTATTTTTGTTATTTTTAGTAAATTCATTCCAACTTTCATAATTGTTGACGAATGCTAAGTCATGATAATCGAGACCAGCTCTACGTATTTTATTTTCCTGCATATTAAATCCAAATGGTTTAATAAAATTTACTGGAATGCCAGAATTTGCTGATAATCGTATGATTGCCCCAACATTTCCTGCTATTTCAGGTTGATATATGACAATTTCCATTATCTAATTATATTCTTATTTAAGTTGCTTGAGATATGTAATATATTTATGTGAAAGAAATATTTAAATTGTTTTTTCCTAGTATCAGTTCTTTTAAATCAGTTTTTAATGAAGCTGAGAATACTTCTATTTCAAGAGAAAGATTTATCGATTTCATTAAAACTTCAGGATTATTTATGTTGATTATCAATTCATTCATCTTTTTATTTGTAACAAATTCTGGTGGTGAATATATAATTTCTAATTTATCAACTACTTCTCAAACATTTATGACAATTTCATGGTTTACAATCGGTATGTCGTTATTTATATTTTCTATGGGGTTCAGTAATCTAATTGCATGGTATTCAAATGTTGGTAGGGATGGAAGCCAATGGAATTATTTAGTTGATAGAATTAATGCCTTGGTTGGTCCTGTCCTGGTTTGGATAATAGCTATAACGACTACATTAAATATTCTTTTAAATCAAAATATGATTCCAGATTTCCTTACAACATTTGAAGACGGTGTGATTTCATCTGTTGAGTTTTCTTTATGGCCTTTATGGATGGTTTCTATATATTTAGTGATGGTAATGTTTGCACCATTTACTATCTACATTCATAAAAAATATCCATATTTAAGCATTACAACTTTTATAACATTACTAATGCTCATAGACTTCCTTAATTTTCCAATTAATTTTGCGTATATAAAAGTGTTAAATTATTTATTTTTCTGGTTAACCATACATCAGATTGGCTATTTCTTTGCTGATGGTAAATTACAACTAATTAAAAATAGTATTTTTCCAATAATTGCAATCTTTTCGTATGGTTATTTGTACTATCAACTGTCTATAAATAAAACATTTCTATCATTTTCAAATTATAGACTCTCTGAGATGAATAACGAAGATCCTCCTACAGCTCTTTACTTTGTTGCTTCAATTGGACTATTAAGCCTTTTATTTAGTTTTAGAAACATCATTGAAAAGTTCTTAAATAAAACTTATCTTTGGAAAATATTCTCATTTTTGCATTCAAATATTTATACCTTATATTTATGGCATTCTTTGGTTGTTCTATCTATATATTTGTTTGGTATTCCTATTTATATCGGCTTACTGTACCTAACAATTGCAACATTAATATTTGGCAACTATGAAAGATCGATATTTAGATTATCTTCTAATCTTTTAAAAAGAGTTAATCCATTACAGCCATGGCCTTCTCCAATCAAGGCTAGATTCTCCATGGGTAATTTTAGCCTTGCATGGGTTGCTGCTTTGTTGGTCTTGCTAGGAATTATTCATCTAACACTAGGAGGTATTGGTCAAAATGGTTTTTTCAATTTGCGTGAATTTTATTTTATGAGAAGCAATACATTTGAAGGTATGGGAAGAATCATTACTGGCATACTTTTATTAAATGTTACAGTCCGTGGTTTATCGTATAAAAAAAGGATTCTTTTTCTATCTATAATATTTACATTACTATCACTGTACAGCAGGATTATTATTGAAGAAAATATTACTTATTTTGAATATGGTTTTAACTTATTTTTAACTTTATTCTTTGTAAGTTTATTGTTTCCAAAACGTAACTATCAACCAGATTATAAGGTCAAATAGTTGTGAATTTACCAAAAGGCGAAACTAGACAGGAGCTGTTAAATCGAGCTTTTATATATATAGTTTTAATTTCAATTTCAGTTCTTATATTTATTAGGGTAAAGTCTCTGATTTTTGATTTATTTGTAGCAGTGGTTCTTTCTGCTCTTGCTGAACCGGTTGTATATAGATTATCAAAAAAGGTAGGAAGAAGATTAGCAGCTTTGATTTCAGTTGCAGTCATTCTTTTAGTTATTGGTGCTGCTTTCTTTTCAATTATCCCAATAATGGTTCAAGAAATTTATTTTTTGTCTTCACAAATTCCAGCCTATTTTGATAATTTTATAGGGTGGTTAAATGTTGAAGGTTTTTCTGTTTCAATTCAAGCAACGGATTTAGAAACACAGTTTGATACACTCATTAAAGATTATGGTAGCTCTGTAGGTTCTAGCGTTGTTTTCGCTGGCCAAGGATTATTGAGAACTTTAGGACATATTTTCATAATTTTCTTTTTTACATATTACTTAATAAGTGAAGGTGATGGATGGAGAGTAAAGCTCAAAGAATCGTTACCAAATAACATATCTACATCAATTGATCAGGTATGGACAATCGGAGTATCTAAAGCAGGCGGATTCATTGTTGCTAAATTCATATTGGGTGTTTTAGCGAGTATTGTTTTATCGGTTGCTTTTCTATTAATTGGTTTACCATCTCCAATTGCACTGGGTGTCTCTGCAGGTATTTTGTCTCAATTGATTCCAGTTGTCGGTACTTTTTTAGGTGGTCTTGTACCTTTCATTGCCTCAATATCCCTTGGAACCACAACAATAATTTCAACTATTTTAGTTTTATCTATATATCAAGTTATTGAAAATTACTTTATTAGTCCTAGAGTTACAAAATCTACTATGGAAATACATCCTGCCATAGCAGTATTTTCAACATTGTTTGGAGCATATACATTAGGTGGAGTTGGTGCAATCTTAGCCTTACCTGTAGCTGCTACTGTACAGGGTGTTATTGGCACTATTATTTCTAACAGAAAGTAAATAACAAAATGTTTAACCTTCCCGTTTCAGCAATTAAAGCTCTAGATAGCCTTCTTGCACATATACAAGAAGAGACAGTTGAACCAATTGAAGACTCAATTAAAGGTGCGCGTAAAAATTTCAAAGCTGGAAATTATTTAGCTATAGCTACTTTATTTATACTTACAGGTACTTCTATTGTTTTATCACAAATGTTTGATGGTCAGTATTTTATACAATCTCTAATTTATTTTTCATTCGCATTACTATCGTTAGTAATTTTCGGATTAATTGTATGGAGAATATTAAAATGAGCGAATTTTCAGAAAACTATAAAAACTTAAAAGATCAAATATCTGATAATGATTCTAAAGTAATTCCTTATTTAATATTTGGTATCGTAATTGGAAGAATATTCGAAAAAATTGTACGTACAAAAAAAAGAATTTTTAAAAAAAGAAGATGAGTAAAAGAACGCAAAAAATTATCGTTATTGTTGTCTCGAGTGCAATGGTTATAACTCTGTTGCTTCCCTTATTATCAGCAATATAAATTGAATCTAGATAACGAATTAATCATTGTAAAAACTGATAATAATAAATATTTATCTGTTATTGATATTTCAAAAGAATTTATAACAAATGAAGGTAAATTTCATTTCAAAGACATTGAGACTATTCCAAGTATTGTAACATCTTCAACTGGCCAAAAATTTAAAATTTACAGACCAACATTTAAAGAATTTATATTACTTATGAAAAGAGGTCCTCAAATTATATATCCAAAAGATATTTCACAAATCGTTATTGAAGCTAATATATCCTCTTTTAGTAAAGTTTTGGAAATTGGTACTGGTTCAGGAGCTCTAACTTTATACCTACTAAATATTTTAAATGGATCTGGTTCCTTAACTACTCTTGATATCAGCAAGACAAACCAGAGAAGAGCGAAGAAAACAATAGAACGATATTTATCAACACAAGAAATGAATGAAAATTACAGTTTAAAATTTATTAACCAAGAGCTCAATAAATTTAATTTTTCTGATTACGTCAATGAAATAGATACTGTTATTACTGATGTTCCCGAACCTTGGGAATTTTTTGATAAAAATATCATTGACTCCGATCTATTTTGGGTTTCTTATTTACCATCAATTACTCAAGTTATAAAAATGAAAGAATGTTTGGAGTTAAATAAATTTGAAAACATAGAAGTCAAAGAGGTAATTTTAAGAGATTGGTATTTAAATAAAAAAATTGCAAGGCCTAATAATAAATTGATATCTCATACAGGATTTTTATTATCAGCTAGATATATAAAGTTTGATTAGGGCTCAATCATAATGCACTCACCAGGGCATTCTTCAGCAGATTCTATAACTGCATCTTCTTGACCCTTAGGTACATTTGCTAAACCTTCTGCTCCTCCTACATTTCCGTGTTCTTCAGAAAATATTTTCTCACCTTCTTTAACGTAGAATAGGCCATCATCTAGACCTACAAATACATCAGGAGCTATTTCTTCACAGAGGCCGTCACCTGTGCATAAATCTTGATCTATCCAAACTTTCATAATGTATATATTACAATAATGATGACTTATATAAATTTAATTCTGAGTATTTTTATTATGCAGATTTTAATTAAGTTGTAAAACGTTATGAAAAATGTATTAAAAAGATTAATTGAATTAATTAATTTATTTGGAGATGATACAAAAATATCGACAAACAAAATAAAAGATTCAATTCCTGATTACCGTGACTTAAATGAACAAGCTTTTAGAAGAGCTTTTGAAAGAGATAAGTCGTTGTTAAGATCTTTTGGATATTTAATTGAATACTCTAACGATAAATGGTCTCATGATGAATCAGGATACACAATGGGTGGTTCGTATGTTTTTAACAATATCAAAAAGAATGAAGATATTAATGTTAATAATTTTGTTAACACGTACTTATTACTAAAAAATAATATTTCTCTTCAAGGAAATAATGATAAAAAAACAGAAATTATTTCTAACATAACTAAAGCAATAAATGAAAAAAGAAGATTGGGTTTTGAATATTTATCAAAATATAGAAAAGTAAAACCTCAAGGTTTGAGATTTTTTAATGGAACTTGGTATTTAGGTGCTATTGAATCAAAAAAATTTAAAACATTCAAGCTTGATTACATAGAAAATTTAAAATTAGGAAACAAATCAAATTTGTTTACAACTGAATATAAAAATATGGTTTTCTCATGGGAAGACTCAGACGAATTGATATCAATTGAAATTAATATCCCAGATAATCTTTATCAAGTTAATAAAAATATTTTTTCTCATAAACTTGCAAGAAGTGGCAAGAAGGATTTGAAATCAATAAAGACAAATGACACATATGGTTTATTTAAATTTTTACTACTTTGTGATGGTTCTTACAAAATTAAAAGATTTCATAATGCTCGTTTACTAAAGGATTTAATTGATGTCAAAAAAAATTGACTTTAACTTTCTTCATAATTTTCTTCAATTTATACAAGCTAAAAATAAATGGAAAATTTCTGAAATACTAGATAATTTGGATATATCATTTAAAGAATTAATTTACATACTTGATATAGTTTCTCAAATATATGTTGACTTGGATGATATTTTTATTGATTATGAAATAAATGAAGATACAGAAGAAATTAATTTTTTGTTTAATGATTCTGTCTATGAACTATTATCTATAAATGATTCTGAATTATTTAATCTATATTACCTTTTGACTATTGAAGCAAATTTTCTTACTTTAAAAGACTCAAATAAAGAAATAATGGAATTTTATAATATTCTTTCAAAATATTTTAATATTGACGGTCTGTTTGCATCTGATGATAACTCAGAAAGCTTTTCTTTTGAAGATATAAAAACAATTGATTATATAAAGCTTGGAAAAACAGAAAGTCAGACATACTCTGTAAAACCGATAGCTTTAAAATTGAATCAAGATGGAAAAATATTAGAAGCATTAGATGTAGATGAAAACTCTATAAAAACATTTCTTATTGATCGTATTGTTGGCATTAACAAAGAAGAAAATACTAAACCTAAACTATCAACTCAATCGACCTTAAAGGTCAAATATAAAGTACATGATATTAATTTTTTAAAAACCTTAGATAACTCAACATTTAAAGTAAATAATGATAATTTAGAAATGAAATTCTATTCCTTTGAAAATGCATTAGATTTTTCATTAAAAAACATACAGTACATTAATGCAATAACTCCACTTAAACTTGTTGAAGAAATTAAAATAAGGCAAAGCAATCTTTTGGAGAATTTGAATGAGTTTTATTGAATTAATTATAATTGTATTGCTAGCTCTAGGTTTACTTGATAAATCTAAAGTTTCAAAAGCAATTAAATTTCTTTCAAATGATAATTCTTCAAATAGAGAAATTATTGGCGATGATTCTATTGAAGAAAAATGGGTTTGGATAGAAGAGGAGTGAAGTGGAGCAAAAACCATTTTTTGATCATTTTAAAGAACTAAATCAAAGAATTATTTTATCAATATTTGTTCTTGTTTCTGCTTTTGTACTTTTTTATATTAACTACACAGATGTATACAATTTACTTACAAATCCATTAGTAGAAGCAGGATACACAAAAGCGGATTTAGTAGCTTTTACTATTTATGAAGGATTTCAAGTCAAAATCTCCAACACACTACTCGTATCTTTTATTGGAACATTTCCTATTACTTTCTTAATAATTGCAAATTTTGTAAAACCAGCAATAAATAATCTCAAATCTAGTACTTATGTAATTTATTTAATTTCTTTTCTATTTCTTTTTTACTTCGGTTTATTTGTTGCTTATCAAACTTTTCCAATCGGTATTAAATTTTTATTACAATTTAATGAATCAGAAATTATATTAAGAACTCAAAATTATTTTCAGTTAGTTTCAAGGATATCTTTAATTTTTGGGATTTCTTTTCAAACACCTCTAGTAATTTATTTTTTAATTAAAAAAAATATCGTAAAGCTATCGCTTTTCACAAACAACAGAAAAGAAGTATTTATTTTTGTATTAATTTTTTCAGCTATTTTAACACCAACTGGCGACCCAATAACACTATTTATATTTACAATACCGCTGTATCTTTTAATTGAATTAGTTGTTTATTTAAATAGCAGAAATTAGTCAAATGTTAGTTTTAGATCAATTTCAAATTGATGCAGTCTCAGATATAAAAAGTAATAACAATGTTCTAGTTGTAGCACCTACTGGTTCTGGAAAGACTCTTATTGCCGAGAAATCTATAGACTATTATTTAAAAAAAAATAAAAATATTTTTTATACAACACCAATAAAAGCATTATCTAATCAAAAATATAATGATTTTAAAAAAGCAGGAGTTGATGTAGGCCTTTTGACTGGTGATAGAACTATAGACAAAAACAAAGATCTAGTTATTGCAACAACTGAAATACTGAGAAATATGATTTTCAGTAAAGATCAAAAACTAAAAAATACAGGGTTAATTATCTTAGATGAAGTACATTATCTAGGTGATTCTGAAAGAGGCACAACATGGGAAGAGATTCTAATTCACGCTGATTTAGATATTAAATTTTTATGCTTATCAGCAACTGTTAAAAATAAAAATGAGTTTTTAGAATGGATCGTTTCTTTAAGAGGTCCTACATCTTTGATTGAAAACAATCAAAGACCAGTCCCATTAGAGATTTCTTTAGTTACTTCAAATAAGGTGTCGAATAATATTAAAATTTTAAAATCAACAAATAAGAAAAAAAATAATAATAATTCTAAATTATCAAAATTAACCCAAAATAGTAAAAAGCCTAATTTAGATGAACAGGTCAATTATCTTGTAGATAAAAGTTTAACCCCGTGTATATTTTTTTATTTTTCAAGAGAAAGAGTAGAGTCCAAAGCTAGACAATTGGCAAATAAAAGAAAAGTTGTTGATGAACATAAAATAATTAGAGATAAATTTCATGAAATATTTGATGACCTCGATGTATTAGATCATAGTTTATTAAATCTTGATGAACATTTATGGATGTGGTCTAGGGGAGTTGCATTTCATCATGCAGGATTAGCGCCTATTGTGAAAGAATTTATTGAATTTTTATTTCTAAACAAGTATATAAATTTTTTATTTGCAACTGAGACATTAGCACTAGGAATCAATATGCCAGCAAAGTCAATTTATTTAGATAGATTAAATAAATATGATGGAATAAAAACAAGATTAATATCTCAATCAGAGTTTCTACAGCTAACCGGAAGAGCGGGCAGGAGAGGAATCGACGATAAAGGTTACGCTTTTTTATCGTTTGATAAAAATATTAATCCAGAATGGTACTCTAATTTGTTTTCTTTGGAATCAAGCAACTTGAATTCTGCTTTTTCTATAAATTATTCTTCGATACTCAATTTGCTAAATATTTACTCTAGAGAGGAATCTATAGAACTTTTAAATAAAAGTTTTTTTGCATTTCAGAATTCATTCAAAATTAGAAGTCTTAAAAATGCATTTAATTCGAAATTACAAGTGCTTAAAGATCTAAATTTTATAAATTCACATATGGGCGAAACTCTTATTGAAACTCATAGAGATCAATTAATTCCATCTATATACTTGTATGAAAAAATAAAGACATTAAAAACATTTGAATTTTATCTTATGTTTGTTTCATCTGGAGTATCATCAAATATTTATGATGTCCCTTTAAATGATAAGTTTGACGAACTTTTGAGTAATTTTGAATCAAGTTTGGAAATTTTAAACAAATTAGAAAATAAAAATAATGTCAAAAAATTTACAAATATAAATTTATCTTGGTTCAGTATATTTTATGAATTTTATAAAACTAACAATATTGAATATGTGGTTACTAAATTCAATATCAATATTGGAGATTTTATAAAAGCTGCTAAAGAAGGTTCTGAATTATCTAAGAAACTTTTTAATATCTATCAAGACCCAGAGTTTGATGCAATATATAATATGTTTGACAATAAGCTAATTCAAAAATCTATGTCATGAAAACTATAATCATAATTCATAATTTAAATTCAAGAGGTAAAAATATTAATGAAGATTACGTCAGAGATTTACTAAACAAAAAAGGAATGAAGTTTCATTATTTTCAAACAAAACAAATCTCTGATTTAGATGAAATAATAAAAAAATACAATAATCCATCAGAATTTCAATATTGTTCTATTGGCGGTGATGGTTCATTAAATGCTTTAGTTAACTCACTTATGAAAAACAATATAATTTTGCCTGAAGTTTCCTGTTTACCAGGTGGAAGCGGTTCTGATTTTATTAGAACCTTCGCATTGCCTCAAAATATTGAACAGGCGGTAGAACATTTAGATTATGATAATTTTTATGAGGTCGATGTTGGTCTTATTAAAAATAAGACAGATGCTAAATACTTCATTAATGTACTGAATATAGGATTCTTAGCTAGCACTGTTGAGGTAAGTGAAAAGTTTCCAAATTTATTTAGGGCATTCAGATATCCTTTGAGTTTTTGGATAAAGATTATTACTGCTCGGGCAAAAGAGATGTCTATTTCGAATGAAAAATATGAATTTACAGGAATGGCATTCAATATTTGTGTTTGTAATGCGCAATATTTTGGAGGGGGATGGAATATATCTCCAAAATCGAGTTTGCAAGATGGTTTGTTTAATATTCAGGTATTTGCAGTAACCAAAATTAAAGCAATGCAAATATTTTTTCTTGCTAAAAAAGGATTGCATTTGAAGGAATCATCAGTCAAATTAAAAAGATTAAGCCAATTAACTGTGAATTCAAGAGATCCAATCGAAATCGATGGTGATTTTTTTGGGTACGGTCCTGCAGATATATTTATCAAAAAACGTGCTATACGATTTAAAATTTAGTAATATTTAATCAGCAAATAGGAGACAATTATAGCTAAAAAAGATCAAGAAGAACTTGATGAGCCTACGTTAGAAGATTTAGAAGAAGAAGAAGATTCAGATGATATTGAACCTCCAGCTGAGGAGGAAGAAAAAGAAGAAGTTGAAACTGAATCTTTAGAAGCAAGAGTAGAAACTGAAAAAAAATCAGTGGATGATGCTGATGAAGCTGAGGGTTCTTTTATGTCTGTAGATGCTGCTGAAAAAAGAAATGTTAAAAAGTCTGATTTGAAATTAGATGATGTAGTTCAAGACATACAAGCAGATGAATTCACATGTAATGTTTGCTTTCTTGTTTTAAGAAATACTGCATTAGCTAAACCAAGAGCTAAAGTTTGTGTAGATTGTGTATAGCCATTCTGATTTTGGAAAATCATTTAAATTAGTTATAACCGAAGAACCAGACAAAGAAATTGAAGATAAATTTTTTAATGATTTGTCATCAATAGATAAACAATTAATTGAGTATTACAAATCGATAAATGCTTCCGATGAAAAATATTTTAATTTATATTTAGAGGATAATCTCATAGGATACTCGAGAATAATTTTTCAACTTGAATATGCAGTGCTATCAGAAATTTATGTTTTGAATGATTACAGAGAATTAGGACTAGGTACTTTTATGCTTAATTCAATTAGGTCATATTTTGATGAGTTAAATATTAATCTGAGAACAATAACACTCCCAAGTGATAGAATTGCAAAAAACTTTTATGAAGCAAATGGAATAACGGCACGTATTTTGCTTATGGAGGAAAAGCGTGATAAAACTCGCTACAGATCTTGATGGAACTATCTACAAAGGTAACAAATTAATAGAAGGCGTAAAAGATAGTTATGAAAATTTAATAGATAATGATGTAGAAATTTATTTTATAACTAATAATAGCTCACAGACCCCGTATGAAATAAAAGAAAAATTAGAAACCTTACTTCAATCTGAAATTGATATAAACAAAATTATAACTCCATTAAACGTGCTTAAAAAAATGTTTTTAAATCAAACGACAAACATATATGTGTACGGTTCTTCTAATTTAAAGCAATTTGTAGAAAGTATAAATCTTTGTCTTACAAATATAGATCAAGCAGAAATAATTTTGATCGGAAGAAAATCTGAAGTAGATTTAACAGAAATTGAATTAATCAAAAATTCAATTAAGAATGGAAAACAAGTTCTGTGTTTAAATAAGGATTTATCTTTTCCTTCTGAGGATGAAGAGTTGCCTGGAAATGGTGCTGTTGTCAAAATGATTGAAGATGATTTGGAAACAACTATAACTTCATTAGGAAAACCAGATCTACATTTTATAAAATACTGCAGTGATCACAATTACAATTTTGATTATGTAATTGGTGACAGAGTTGATACAGATATATTTTTTGGTAAACAAATCAATGCTATTACAATACTCGTAGAAACTGGAGTTAAAAATTTTGAATCTACTAAATTAGCAGACATTAAATTAAAATCTTTTTCAGAAGTTGTTTCTTTTATATCTTGATAGCTTCATTATCAAATATCCTAAAATAAAACCACCAATATGTGCCTCCCAAGATATATTACTTGATCCAATAGCTATGAATATTTGTGAAATAAACCAAAAATACATAAATGTCCTAGCTTTGATTGTTGTAGGAAATAAAATTCCAAATGGAACAAGTACTAGCAATTTTGCATTTGGAAATAAGTAAACGTATGCTCCCAAAATTCCAGATACAATTCCTGAAGCTCCAACTACAGGAATAAGACTATCAAAATTTATAATTGTGTGTACGCCTATGCTTAAAAAGGCAATGAAGAGTAAAAATATAAAAAATTTAATTTTTCCTAATTTATCTTCAACATTATTTCCGAATATCCAAAAACTCCATAAATTACCAAGTATGTGAACAAAATTAGCATGAAAAAAATTAGAAAATAAAATACTTGTGTATAAGTTTTTATTAGGAAATACTAAATCACTTCCTAATAAACTACAATCGTTTCCATAAAATTGAGTTCCTGATATTGGTGTATTATGAAATAATTCACATGGTATTGCTGCAAATTCATAAAAAAAATTGAATAGTTCATTACTCGTTTTCGGCTGTATTAAGAAATAAACAAGTGCAACT
>Ga0208390_1000229_pt1 | contig 19074 bp, 14 predicted proteins | sample Knorr_S7_td_Surf_FD_185594 | JGI IMG/M metagenome (GOLD analysis project Ga0208390, IMG submission 185594) | Marine microbial communities from Southern Atlantic Ocean transect - Knorr_S7_td_SurfaceA_ad_6m_LV_A (SPAdes) (version 2) | ecosystem: Environmental > Aquatic > Marine > Oceanic | place...
AGTTTGCACTAGTACGGTTTCCTCATAATATGATTTGTAATCATCTAAAAAATCTCTCCAAAGAGGTGGCAATTCTCTGTATGATCTATTACGACTCCACGTTTTCGCCTCAATCAAAGCTTCTCTGTTTATCAATCTCTGACTCTTGCGTGTATTCTTAGCAATAGGAATCAATTCTGCAAGCTTACCATCTCCTAATACTTGCTTATGCATCTTACAGGCCAAATCGAGCTTATCCAATTGAAGTTTAGCATCATCTGATAATTTCTCTACTTTTTTACCATAAATTGCAGCCCATGCTTTTTTTTCTCTTTCCTTACGATCCATTTCATCTCTGAAGAAAATAGCCTCGATGAAAACCTCCATGTGAAATTTAACAAGCAAAATATTTGTCGGAGTACTCCATTTCCTCTTACGTATATCAGTTACATGAGCTGTTGCGTATTCAGTACCCTTCTGTGCTCTAGCCAAAGCTGTTTTTTGCCAACGGACAGCCCCACGTATCTGTGATTTCATTGTCTTTCTTTCAACTTCAACTTTGTACGTATAAGCTCCTTTACGTATGTCGTTAGTAATTTTTAGTAACTTACCTGAGAATTCCAATAACTGCTCGATATTCAATAATATCTTCTCTTCCTCTATGGACGAAGTAGCTCCCGGATACATTCCCTCCGGAGGTTCCTCTGCACCAGAATTCTTTACTAAATCGGGTATATGGTTATCTCTCAAATCCTTAAACTTTTCGTAATCCAGCATCTTAGGAGCTATAACTATCTCTAATTTGTTAGAAACCGACTTACCTTCTGAATCAAACAGACCAATAGTGTTAGTACCTATGTAATCAGGAACTTCGAAAGCCTGTGAGTGGGTAGTATTTGATCTTATTTTAGGAAGATTGTCCATTCGGGCAGTTCCTAATCGTATGTGAACGTTTTCTAAAGGCCTAAATGCATTTACATTCAACAATATGCTTTCACCCTCTTGTAGATGATCTGGGTGATCGGAAGGTAAATTCAGATCAATTGTTGCATCAGGAAGACTCATATCAACCGAAAACGCTCAGTCCTGGTGAATCAACCATTTTTTCTAATGTAACTGAAATGTCATGATTTTGGCCAAGAACTTCTTGTGCTTTTAGCATTAAACATTTCAGCTCATTTCGCTCAAGACCTTCTAATGCAGGCATAATATTAGATTTAATCACGTCAGCTAATGCTCTATCAAGATCATATTGGCCTCTCGAATTAAACACTGTTAACATCGAATCGATAATAACTGCAGGACCAATTTTCCTATAAGTTCTCACACCTCTAGCAACTTCATCATCTCTCGATTGAGGTAGTTCTTGCTCTTCTAAGAAATTCATAAACTTGTTGAAAGCCTTGAACATTGTTCCATCATCATCATAAAAGTCAAACATTTCCTTTGAATACCAATCCACATTATCACTATCGTCAGGTCTGTCTGGAGCAATTCCTAATTTATTTAGTTTATTAAATACAAAGACCGGCATACGCTTGTACTCATCGTCTCTGTCAGGCAAGCCAATTTCAACAAAAGCAAATCTTCTCATCAAAGCATGACCTACATTGAATAAGGTATTTTTATCCTGAGTATTCATTGTTCCAATAATTCTGAATTCGGGAGGCATCATGAAAGGCGCTCCACCGGTTTCCTTTGCAGTTAGGAGAGCTTGCTTATCTCTGTACTCGAAGACTGTAAACAATTTACCAAACGCTTCATCAATATTAGCTCTATTAAACTCATCAATTACAAGGTAATGAGGTTTACCATCTTCCTGCATGGTTTTTTCACAATTCTTCGCAGCATCTGCAACATAACCATCCTTGAAGAAATAACCACCTGAATCATCCGGTGAAATACCACCAATAACTTCGAAATTAGACCATTCAGCGTTAGCCGTAACAATGGAATAGTTAGGAATCATGCTTCCATCTTTAGCTTCCTTAACACCACAAATTTGGCTTAATAATAAATTAGCCAAAGCAGTCTTACCTGTTCCTGGATCACCATAAAGCATAATATTTCTTCCAGACTTCAGATGAGTCACAGTTTGATTAATTGTATCTTCAGTAGTTGAATAGAACTTAGACAACTCTTCGTAATCTACGTTGTAGTCTACTTTCATAGCCTTCCTGATCTTAGGGGTTTCGGCCAATTCTTCTTTAAGTTCTTTTTCAATGTCGCTTAAATCAACACCATAGTTTTCATCCTCTGTTGGCTTTATGTCAATAGTTGCTTCAGGAAATTCTGAAAGTAACCTGTCCATTGCATCTTCTAAAGAGATATCTCCGGATTTAATAGGCTCAGGTTCTGAATCTGATTTATCTTCGAGTTTATCATCTTCAGGAACAAAATCAGAGTCGAAAGGATCAGAAACTGGAGGTTTAGACAGTTGCATTTCTACCATTCTATCTCTAAATTTCTCTGTACCGTACTTAATTCCATACCAAACTGCACCGGCTGCAACAGCTAAAGGTAATCCAAACATTATCCACTCAGTAGTAGTTTCCGGTGACGAAACATCAGTACCAGAAAGAAGGGCAGGTGCTATCATTGTTGCAAAGAGAGTACCAATTCCGGATACGAATAATCCAAAGTAAGCTAAACCTTCCATGCTCTGCTCAGATTTTCTTTTTCTGTAGAACAAATACATTCCAATGAAAGAGATTGAAACTGACAATACTGTTAGGATAATATCTCCCTGCTCAAAGTAGAAATTGGCGCTGTTTCTTACTAAATTCCAAACTACATCAATAAATTGTAGCGACAAACCCATGAGAATCATAAAGAAGTATTTTGCTTCTTCCATATCCTTTAATCTGACAGTTTGAAGAATATAACCTGCAATACCTAATAGTAAGAATAGAATACCGGCCAATAATATCAGCATTTCAATTGGTTGCAAATCAATGTAAGCATATTGAACCTGACCTCCGACTTCCGTACAAGCTTGCTCTAATGAGGAATCAAATGATTTCAAAGAAGTATCACAAGACAACCAAGGACCTCTAACCCAGTTATGGTGCAAAGCTGCAAATACTAACGAACCTGCTCCGATAAATGAATAAATTGTGGACAAAGGTGCTTCACTAATGTCTTTACCAGTAACTGCATACAGGAAAACAATGTAAGAAACTACGATTATTACCAATCCAGCGGTAGCACCTAATGTACTTTCAAAACCCTCTAAAGGCTCCTGATTTCGCCCCATGAAAAGATAAACAATACCCAAAATTACTAACATCAAAAACAATGGAGCCATGATGTTACTGTCGCTAATTCTCCTAGCCTGGACCAATATACAGAGACCCATCAAAACTGTAAGACCGAGAATTGTTTGATATTCATGAGTCTTAACATTAAAATTGCTAGTGTCCCACTGAGAATTAAGGACTAAAGGACATCCATTAGGATTGCCTTTAGATGACGTTTCGCCCCAGCCAGGACAAGTTAATGGCTCATTATATGTTGTGTAATTTCTTAAATCTTCATAAGTTACACCCTCTCCTACAGTGGATTCAGGATTAGGAACGTCTGCAGTTGTATAATACAAAACCAAGCCGAGTAATGCAACGGCAAGTAAGAATTGTAATGCCGGGAGATAAAAACTAGATTTTGTTCTTCCGGTAGTAATTGGTGGCGGTGAAGAAACTGGAGAAACTGTCTTAGTACTCTCCTCCTTTGTAACAGGAGTATCCACATTTGAAGGACCAACGTCTTTTGCACCAGCCAAATTGACACCGCAAATATTACAAAAAGGTGCTGTATCTTCAACCTCTACAGCACAGACTGGGCACTTCTTCATGACTCTTAATTAACTGTGTAGATAAAAGACTTTTACTGGCAAACGCTCTTATTAGGGTTTCAAAATGGGAAGTTAATGGTTACCGAATTATTAACTCTCCGAGACTTGAGAGTTCAAACTTTAAAGGAGAGAAGAGAAGGAAGACTAACAAAAATACCTAACAACTTCTTTAACCAAATTAAAAATTTAGAGAATCAAATTCGAAATGTAATTGAACAATCAAAAGATAACGTAAAGAGACTTGAAAAAAGCAACTCTGACATGCGAAAGCTGATGGATTTAAAACTAGAATTGCACAAACTAAGAGAAAGAAAATTAACAGATTTAGCTAGAGAAAAAGTTAATGGCCAAAACCCAAACTCGGAAAATGTTCATTCTAACGAAAGTGAATATCTAGAATCTATTTGTTCAGTTATTGAAAAACATCGCGAGAACACTCTACTTAGTACCGATTTTGAATTCATACCTGAGGATAAATCAGATATAAAGAAAGAGACTATAGTAGAAAATAAAGAAGAAGATAAAGTTGAAAAGAATGTTGGGATTCAAACTCAAAAAAATATTAATGACAGTACTGATGAGGAATCAGACAATTCAGAATACTTAAGTGTGAAAGTACTGGAAGATCTACCCACATTCACAGGAATGGACGCTAAAAATTATACTCTTAAAAGCGGAGACACGAAGTCAATTCCAAAGTACAATGCAAGAATGTTAAGTGATGCAGGAAAGGTAAAGCTAGTAACTGAGGTGAAGGTCTGACTTACGAAAAATTAGAAAATAACATAATTGTAACAGACAAGAAAGTAGCTGCCCAAATATACAATAAGGGAAACACAGGAACTCCACAAAGCGGAGGAAACTTACTACTTACTAGTTATGAAGCTCTGTATTCAAATGATAGGAAAGACATTATACTGACTGATGATGAGGTCGAAGAATTAAAAGGAGACAAAATTGTTTACTATACTTATCGTGATTTAAAAGAAAGAGGATTGGTAGTTAAATCCGACGAAAAAGGTCTAAGGCTTTACGACCGAAATACATCTACAAAATCTGCAGCTTCAGCTATAGTTTATAGTTATAATTTTCAGGATAATATAGATTTTAGTAAGGTCATAAATGAGCTAAAGGCTGGTTTTGAAAGAAGAACTCAAATTGGAATTGTTGATAACGAGGGCGATGTCGTTTATTACATTGCCAACCTAATTGAATGGCCAAAAACAAAATTGAAAGATAATCTAGAAAACATAAATGATGATCCAAAAATGAAAGAACTAGTTGATTTAGGATACCAAATTCATTCTGGACTAAAATTTGGAACTCACTACAGAGTTTACAATTATGAATCTGAACATGCTCCTTGGTTAATACATATAACTCAAAAGAACCATAACTGGCTCGATATCGCTAGAATGATTAGGGTCGGCCATGGTGTGAATAAAATTATTGTTTTAGCATATGAAAAATATTGGATAAGCCTAAAGTGGACAAAACCATGAGAATTGGAATTTTAACTAATAACTTTTCAAAACTAAATCATATAACAAGAAAATTAAAAAATGCAGAATTTAATTTAAAACATCTAAAGAAGATTCCTGCAATTGACCATGAAATTGATGTCTTAGTTACTGATGAAATAATAAAAAATTGCCTAACTCCGCACGTAATTCCTGGAAATTTAGAAATACTCGAGCTTAAAATAAGATGTGCATTTTATCAAAAGAATAAACTAACTGTAGGGATTGATCCGGGTGGAATATGTGGATTAGTAGCTTCTGTAAATAAGCACTTATTATTCAAAAAAGAGTTTGACAATATAGATTCAATGGTAAATGTGATAACATCTATAGATAATGAAATCGGGCTTAAAAATATAAAAATTGGATTAGGTAGTCCACCAATAAGGAATTTAATTGTAAATTCACTAAGAAACTACAAAAACATTATACAATACATTGACGAAAAGCGAAGTGGTAGTGGGAGCCACATAGAAGCTGCAATACGAATTGCATCCAGACTTCCTGAGACAAATCAACCTGTTGATTATAGTCCGAAAGATGGTGAAATAGCCTGGATACAAAAGCAATCACGTAGATTGTCCAAAGGATTAATTACAATAGATAAGGAAACCGCAAATCGAATTTTGTTAGGTGAAATAAACATTGAAGAGGCAGTAAGAAAATATACTGAAAAATTAATTAAAACAAAGCAATAGTTTATTTGATTAACAGAATAGTGTGAATACATTTTTTATAGGACATCATTGATGAAAAATTGTGCAATTATTAGAAGTAAAAGGATTGAAAAAAGGTTTTGGTTCGAAAGCATTTAACACTCGAATAGAAGTTTTGAAAGGTATTAATCTAAAAATTCAGAGAGGGGAATTAGTCGCACTAATGGGCCCATCAGGTTGTGGAAAATCAACTTTACTGAATATCATTGGAGGTTTACTACCAGGAGATGATGGAGAAATCGAACTTGAAGGTATAAGCTCCGATGAAAATTCAAAAAAATTCAATTACGGGACCAAAGCTCCAAACAAAGTTGTTGACGTTAGACGCAATGGCGTTGGGTGGATTTTCCAAGATTTTCACTTGGTAGAGCATTTGAGTGCTATTGATAATGTTGCAATGGCACTCGAAATTTCAGGAATGGAGCAGAGTGCAGCTGAAACAAAGGCGAAGTCAGCTCTAACCACGGTCGGCTTAGGTGATAGAATTGAGTTCGGCGCCGAGCAACTCTCGGGTGGACAACGTCAAAGAGTCGCCGTTGCCAGGGCTATCGCAGGTTCTCGACCACTACTTTTAGCAGACGAGCCGACAGGAAACTTGGATGCAGAAAGCGGTAGTGACATAATGAAGTTATTCAAAATATTGACTAAAGGAGAAAATCCAATTTCAGTTCTAATGGTAACTCACGACCCTAATCTTGCAAGTCAAGCAGATAGGATGTTACTGATGAAAGACGGAGTTGTTGCTGCAAGCGATATTAAATCGGCTTGGGGGATAAATGACGAGGAGGAAGAAGAATGAGTCAATCTGAAATTTCTTGGCTCTCCTGGTTTTTTTCAATAACAGTGTGGAAGGAAAGGTTTTTAGGATTACAAAAAAGAATTACGGATTTACCTGATAATCTAAGAATAGCGACTCTCACTTCTTGGAGAGATAAGGAAAGAGGATTAGCTGTGTTTGCAGGAGTTTTCCTTGCAAGTCTAGTCATTACGCTTGTTCTAATTTACGGAGTGGGACTTTCACAAGCTTTCCTTGAAGAATCCATAGAACAGACAGTTTTCGATTCCAAAATTGAATTTAAATCAGCTCCTGAACCGGGAGCTTCTGGATGGACAAACGATACAGCTGTACTTCAGCAAATGTGTGATGAAGTAGTAATACGAAATGAATTCAATGATTGTACCCTAGTTTTAGGTAAAAGTGGATTGCATAGTGAGATTAGTTGGGGAAATGATGCCGCATTCTATGCATCACCATTGTTTATGGATAGTATTGATTCTTCGGATCAGGATAAGAAATGGGACACTAAAGATTTGTGGAATTATGAATACACGACAGGACCTCCCGTTGTGAATGTTAGGGCAATTTCTTTCTTAGGTCCTGAAGCTTTTGATGGGGTACTGGCGGAACGGCTATCTGAAAACATAATCTATGAAATGGGAGAATGGAAAACTCATGAAGAAGTTAATAATGAAAGAGGAATTTACATTCCCTTGGATATAGCGTCTGCTGCAGGTGCCGAAGTTGGCGACAATCTCGACACATTAACCTTCACTTACACTTACGAAAGAAGCCTTCCTGGAGCGATGGAAGATGAAGATTGCCCAGGTGAAATAATAGAAGGCGAAGAATACCGACTTATGTACTGTCAGGTTAAAATGTCTATAGAAAATGTTACAATTTTGGGAATTTATGAACCGTGGCCTCAGGGAAACCCAGTACTAGCTGCTAATCCGATTTACTCAACATGGACATTATTGAGTGAAGAACAACAGATTACTTTAATTGACAAAGATCACGTATATTTGGGCATAACCGTCGATAGGAGTTTACTACCGACGGCATCAATTTCTGCTGCTGAAACTTGGCTTGACGAAATATCGAATGACATGCAAAAGCAAACATATGACAACGGTAACGTAAAAATATTTTATGTTGATATAATAAGTGGAACGATTCTATGGCTTGAATTTGTTCTTGGTTTTGTGCAAGTTTTTGATTACATCTTGATGATTCCTGTTGTAATATTATCACTATATTTACTAATTTATGGCTTAGAACTTTCCCTTGAACAACGAAGAAGAGAAATTAGCATTCACAGGTCTATTGGAGCAACTGCCGACAAACTGAAGGGGATGGTTCTATTTGAGCTGTTTATAATCTCTTCTGCAGCTTGGGTAGGAGGGTACATTTTAGCATTTTTTGCAGTCCCCATAATACTTTCAAGCGTAGGATTCATGCAATTTGAAAGCTTAGATATTAATATCAATCCAGTTCTGAGCATAGGTGCAACTTTTTTCACTATTCTAGCTACTCTTGGTTTAGCTTTATTATTTGGAAGATCAAGAACCCAGAAATTCTTGGAAATGGAAATTGACGAGGGAGTAAAAAAAACTGCACAATCAGGTAAACCAAGAACATGGCTTCACGTTATCATGCTTTTTATCGGTACCCTAGGAGCAATCGATACATATCAAGAGCTATCAACTGGTGGAACTGGGATAATTAGTAATTGGTTTTTAGGAGGCTTAATTAATATTTTTGGACCTTTCATGCTTTGGATTGGAGGTGCTCTGCTACTTTCGAGACTAGGAGCCTATGGGCCTAAAATCATGCTTTTCTTCTTTAAGAGAACACCGTTGCTGTCAGATGTCAAGCGTGGTCTTCAGAACACAGGTTCTAGTGAATCCACAACAAGATTGTCTCTGATAATGCTTTTGACACTGTCTATTGTTACACTCGCTGCTGTACAGGGATATACAGGCTCTCTTGTAGACGAGCGAACCGCAGACTTACAGATAGGTAGTGATATTAAGATTTACTCTACTGAACCGATGACTTCTGCGGAAATTGAAGAAGCTGTTCTAAATATTAGCTCTAAAGATATTACTGTTAATGCTTTAACTGTACCAATGATTTCTCTCGAATCTGAAGACGGTACGGATGCAAACGCTTATGTTTTGATGAATGGCAGTGAAAATATACTTAAGTGGTTCCCTCAAGCAATTCCAGGAAAAGATATCTCTGATGCCATAAATGGATACGAAGGAGGAGGATTTTCAGCAGGACCCGATATGGCTTTTTCTCTTGATTTAGAGGGGTCTGGGAGATTCGGGGACTCTTCAGATATACTATACAAAGAGAATGATAAGGAGTCTGAAGTAATGAATTTTACTTGGGAAAAAACAGAGATTGTCCTCACTAACATCGATCCAAACTCTACTATGACTCCTGATGAAGCTTTTGAATATTATACAAACCTCATGGACAGAGACTGGTCAAGCATAGATTTGTCAAATCAAGACTTAAGTAATAGGAATTTTTCCAGGACTGATTTCTCTAATACGAATTTATCGGGCGTAAATTTTGCTAATTCCAATTTGAACGAATCATTATTTTTTAATGTAAACCTTAGAGAGGCAAATTTTACGGGAGCTAGTTTAACAAATACAATATTCGTTGTAACCTCCGATAACATTGCTAATCTCGACTTTACAGATGCAAACCTTTCCGGATCTTTTTCATTTTATCCAGTAAACTTAACTTCTCCTAATTTCGAAGGTGCAACATGCCCAGATGGAAGCATTCAAAATGAAAGTAACAATTGTGAAACTGGATTCAGTGAAAGTCCAACTCCACTATTATTTCCAGTTTACTTCCCAGCATCTTTTGAAGTTCAAATTACCTCGTATCAAACATCAATGAGGTATATAGGAATCCACGAATTCATACCAGGAGTTGCTACTAATGAAATGAATAATTATTTAATAATTAACGAGCAAGGATATCGAAATTTAGTAGGGGACAAGGAAGTAAACAATCTAACTGCAACGACATGGATTGTTGATGTAGATGGATTGGATAACGACGAGCTACAAGTTCTGGCTTTACTAATAGCTGCAGATTCAAAATTTGAAGGTGCTGATGACTGGGAGACCACTCATGAGAATGTAGAAAGGAATGGAGGTATTATATTTGGAACACAAGGGCTATTCACACTACAATATCTCGTAGCAAGTGCTGCAGCTATAGCCTCGGCATTTGTTTTCTTATCTTTAGTACTAAACCAGAAAAAGAAAGAATTGGCTATCTTACAGGCCATTGGAGCTAGCCCGGGTCAGATAATTAGACTTGTTTTATTCGAAATACTATCGATAGTATTCTTTTCGATGATTCTAGGAATCATTTTAGGCATGGGATTATCTCTTGCATTTAATGGGTTCTTTAACATATTTGGATTCTTATTCCAACTATTTTCCGGAACAGGTGAAGAAGCTGTAATTAGCAGAATATTACAATGGCCTTGGTGGGTTATTACACAAGTTACCTTAGGCGTAATGACTGTAGTTGTTATAGCACTGGTATTTACGACCAGAAGAGCCTTACGAGCTGATTTAGCTGTAGTGCTAAAGGGGGAATAGAGATGCCTGAAGAATTATTTGAACATACAACTGGTCAGGGAAAACAAGAAAACGATTCTGATGAGGAAATAGAGGCTCTCAAGTTTACTGAAAAAATGATGGATGATAAAATCGATAAGGATGCAATTCTCCAAGCAATAGCGCTTTATCATGTATATTCATCTACAGCTGAAGACGGAAATGTTGTTGCTTTGAGAGGACTAAACGTATCCGTTAAGAAAGGTGAAGCTGTTGCTATCGTTGGTCCATCTGGCTCTGGAAAATCTACTCTATTAAAATGTCTAGGAGTTTTAATGAAACCTTCAGCAGGCGGAGTTATACTAAACGGAAAGTCAACAACTAGGAGAACTGGACTTGAGCTGGTTAGAATGCGACAAGAAACAGTTTCTTTTATTTTCCAAGAGGGAAATCTACTCCCAGATCTTAGTGCAATCGATAATGTTGCACAAGCTTTACGTCATAAAGATATAAGACCATCTGAAGCAAAAAGAAAAGCGATGGATATTTTAGTAGAACTTGGTCTTGAAGATCGTGTTAACAGCATGCCTGCAACACTTTCTGGAGGAGAACAACAAAGAGTTGCTATAGCAAGAGCTTTAGTAACTAATCCAAAGCTAATTCTGGCTGATGAACCCACTGGTGCTTTAGATCCAATTACTAGTCGAGAAGTTTTAGAATTATTTGGAAAATTACATGCAGAAAAAGGCGTTGCTTTCCTAATTGTAACACACAGTGATGAAGTTGCTGCTTTCTGTGATCGAAGTTTGGAATTGCGTGATGGGCGATTTGTAGCTGAACACGGAACTAATCTCGATGTAGACGACTTAGAAGGAACAAGAGAGTTGATTGTAGACGAACTTGGTACGGTTTCATTCCCCCCTGAGGTTTTAATGAAGATGGGAGGATCTGGAAGGTATGAAATTGCTCATAACGAGAAAGGTGAAGTTACACTTGTTACGGCTGAAAAAAATAAATCCATGATCAAAGGAAAAAAGGTTTTAGCAAGTCAATGCCCAGCTTGTAATCACAAATACAAAGATGATAGCCAATTATGCCCTGAATGTGGTTCTAGTCGACCTATGGTAAATGAAAGCTAGAAATCAAGAATAATTCTAGGAGTTTTTTGATTGATTTCTGGAATTTTATTGTCAAAAATTGGACTAATGAATTCATAATAAGATTCTAGATATGAAACAATATCTAAACCCATAAATTTTGAAACTCCAACACGAGATAATAGATCCATTCCTGATTTTGAGAGTGTTCGAGCTCCTATTAAATCTTGAATTTCAAAGCTAGCCATTCTAACTTTCAGGAGGGCGGCTCCTGTCTTAATTAATCCTTGGATAAACATATGCTCACTACTTCTTCTTACTGCAGCTAGCCACAACCCCTCCCAAGCTTCATGAGCTTCCCAATAGAAGTGATAATTATACAAATCAATACCATAAAGATAGTCTTCATTATACTTCCAGTCCTTGGGATTCCATTTCTCTACATCTTCATCTTCTAAACCGTAACTATGACCCTCAGGACTATTGACAGGATGGGGATGAAGTCCTGGCACAAATCGGTAAACTGGAAATTTATGCTTTGAATACCTATCTACGCTTTGATTCAAAACCTTTTCAGTGGATGCTAGGGGATAATCAACCATTTTTTGTTAGCATTTCTTCAATTGCCGAAGTAAACGAAAGGACGTCAGACTCGTTATTGTATAGATATGCACTCGCCCTTGCGGTTCCATCAATACCCCTAGAGTTAAACCAAGAGTGTACACAATGCATACCACTTCGAATCGCTATGTTATATTCTTCATCAAGGTGCATTGCTATTTCGGTAGGATCCCAACCCTTAATGTTAAAAGAGAAAACTCCGCCTCTCTGCGAAACATCAGATGGACCTATAACATCAATTACATCAAAATCTTTCAATTTGTCAGACATTAGTTTGTTAAGCTTATTTTCATGCTCTTGAATATTATTTCTACCAACTTTCATAATGTATTCAGCTGCGGTACCAGAACCGATAGCTCCGGCATAATCTTGAAGTCCAGCCTCAAAACATGAAGGAGGTGGCAACAATTTGTAATCCTCATATGTAGAATTGATAACTGTTGAGCCTCCGACATAAGTAGGAACTAGTTTAGATAATTCATCATATTTCCCGTACAATATTCCCATTCCACTTGGTCCACAAAACTTATGTGCACTAGCTGCAGCAAAATCCACGTCTAAATCAACTACGTTTATTTCTTTATGAGGAGCAGATTGAGCAATATCCATCAAAACTTTAACACCTTTGTCGTGACAAATTTCAATAATGTCCTTTGCCGGATTAGTATGTCCATCTAAATTTGAAGTATGAACAAAACTGAATAGTTTAGTTTTAGAGCTTAATGATTCTTTGAGAGCTTCAGTATCAAAATAATAATTGTCTTTAGGAGGTAAAACATCGTAACTAATTCCATTATACTTTGACAGATGGTGCCAAGGAACAACATTTGCATTATGTTCTTTATCAGACGTCAAAACGTGATCTCCCTGTTTCAATCTTAAACCATTTGCTACAATATTCATTCCTTCTGTAGCATTTTTAGTAAAAACTATCTCTGAGGGTTGTTCGGCACCGACAAATTTACGGAGACTGTCACGAGCCGTCTCAAATTTCTCAGTTACTTGCCAACTTAATTTGTGAACAGAACGTCCTCCACATGCAGGATACTCGGTATAATATTCAGTTATGGAATCTATTACCTCTTGGGGTCTGAGAGTCATACAGGCACTATCAAGATAGATTAGTGAATCTTCCTTATTCAGTAACGGAAAATCTTTCCTGTATTTAGAAATATCCATGATGCTTGATTGGGGCGTATAATTTAAAGACAAGCTTAGCAAAGTCGTTTTATACTCCTATACCGAGGTTAAACCATGACGTGTTTGGAAAATTTCCCAAATGACCTCGAGCCTACAATTGCTTGTGGTACTGAAATTATTGAATTTGGACCTGTTACTGCTCTGTTGACAATAATCATAGGTGGACCTCTTGTTAGCTATGTTTTAAGAATTGTAAGAAGATTAATGAGCAAATATGACTATGTAGACTCAGGAGTTGAAAATTTTCTTTACAGAATCATAAGCACAGCATTATGGTTATACGTATTCTTAGTCGCTGCGAATGCACTAGGTATTAATGTTACAGGAATTATCGCTGCATTAGGTATTGTTGGGTTAGCGATGGCATTTGCTGCTCAAGATACCATAGAAAATATAATTGCAGGACTTTTCCTTATGATTGACAGACCATTTAGAGAAGGTGACAGAATTTTACTTCCCAAAAAAATTGGAAGTTTGTACTCAAGTTGGGGTGACGTGACTGAGGTAGGACTAAGGACAACAAGAGTGCGATCGACTGACGGCGTACTTATGTCTGTTCCAAACAAACTTTTTACCCGTGATGTTATAGCAAATTTCAATCACAAATCTGATAAAAATTTACGAGTTAGAATACGACTAGGGTTAGTGCCCACGTGGGAAAACGTAACAAAAGGTGAAGAAATTGTTACTAACATTGCAAAAAATAATGAGAATATTTGTCAAGAGAAACCTAAGCCTCCTCAAATTGTTCTAAGAGATTTTGGGGATCAGGAAGTAATTATGGAGATTAGATATTACGTTCCTAATGCACCACTAATGAGATCAACAAAATCATATTACGTCAAAGAGATTCTAAAACAATTTGAAGAGCAAGATGTTAGACTCGCTTATCCAACTAGACTAATAATGAAAGAGGATATCGAATAAGATAATTCTTAGTTAACTTTTTATTATATCTCTTACATTATAATTCATGACATTTGAAGTACCGGATTTACCATACGACTACAGCGCATTAGAACCATACATAGATGAAGAAACTATGCGAATACATCATGACAAACATCATGCTGCATATGTTAACATGTTAAACGGAGCTGTGGAAGCCGCCGGAATTGAAGGTAGAACAGTAAAAGAATTGATTACTGATTTAGATTCTGTTCCAGAAGAGCAAAGAGGAGCGGTGAGAAACCACGGCGGCGGACACTTCAACCATTCACTTTTCTGGGAAGTTATGGGCCCAGTAAATGGGGAAATGAGTCCAGAACTCAACGCTGCACTGCTAGAGGCATTTGGATCACTAGATGATTTCAAAGCAAAGTTTCAAACCGCAGCTATGACAAGATTCGGCTCTGGATGGGCATGGTTATGTTCTGTCAATGGAAAACTGGAAATATGCTCTACTGCAAACCAAGATAACCCTATTATGGGAAGTAAATACGGCGGATGCGGGAAAACTCCAATATTGGGAATTGATGTTTGGGAACATGCTTATTATCTAAATTACCAAAATTTGAGAGCAGATTATGTTACTGCCTTTTTCAACGTAGTTAATTGGGCTGAAGTTTCAAAGCGTTACTCCGAAACTCTCTGATTGCCTAATTCAGCAATTAAGTTTCCAATAAGTAGACAAGAACCTCCAATTAAGAGCCAAAAGTTAAAATCTGTAACACCAGTCCCAACTGCGAAGATTGTAGCCCAAACAGGCTCTAAAGCATAGAGTATAGCTGCTCTAACGGGATCAATATACTTTTGATAATAATTAACTAAAGAAAGAGCAACAAATGTTCCAAAAAAAGATGACAATAGTAAAGGCACTAGAAAATCTACTTTCATAACCATCGAATAAATATTAATTTGAGAATCATTAACAAACATAAAGTAGTTTAGCAATAAAAGAGCCATTAATGTAGAAATAGCAATCGATGTAAATGTTACAGTCATAGGGTCAACACGCTTTGTTATAATATCAGTAAAAATTATGTGGCCTGCAAACATAATTGCACAAAGTATGGTTAACCATTCTGCAATATCATAGTGCAACTCTGGCGGACCCTGAATGTAGCCAGCCCCAAATGTGGCTAATATAACCCCAAAAAGAAGACTTTTACTCTGAAATCTTCCGGCTAGATATGCCAAAATTAGTGCAGTAAATATGACATACAAACTTGTTAAGAATGCTGAAACTGCAGGAGATATACCTTCTAAACCTATCATCTGGAATACAAACCCACCAAGCATGAAAAATGCTAAAATTGAACCATCATACCATGAACGATAATCACCCAAATTTTTCCTTATACTAGGAGTAAAGTACAGAAAAATAGGCAATGTTAAACCAAATCTCAATGTAACAAAAAGTGTTGATACAACATTAGTTTGAGAAGCAGAAACCGAATCTGCGCTATCTAAAGCTCTCTTAAGCCAAAGAAAAGTACATCCCCAGATTATTGTAACTATGAATAATGCTATTGTAGCCTTTTGCTTCACACAACGCCCTGATCAAGCATTGCTTCTGCAACTTTAATGAAACCAGCAATATTTGCCCCAACAACAAGATTACCTTTCTGATTGTATTCTTCTGCTGCATCAGCGCATTGCTTGTGGATACCTGTCATTATTTGGTCTAATTTTGAATCGACTTTTTCGCTAGTCCACTCATCGAATGCTGCATTCTGTGACATTTCAAGAGCTGAAACGGCTACACCACCTGCATTAGCTGCTTTGGCGGGACCAAATAGAACACCAGCTTTACTCAAAATTGCATAAGCTTCTGGAGAAGTAGGCATGTTTGCACCTTCAGAAATGGCCATACATCCATTTTTAACTAAATTGTTAGCTCCCTTTTCTTCAATTTCATTTTGAGTAGCACTTGGTAATGCAATATCACACTTTTCGCCCCATGGTCTTTTTCCTTCATGGTACACTGCACCAGGATATTCTTTCACATATTCTTTAATTCTTCCTCTTCGATTATTTTTAAGATCCATAATCCAAGAAAGCTTTGATTCATCTATGCCCTCTGCATCAAAAATATATCCACCTGAATCTGACATTGTGATTACTTTTCCACCATAACTAATTATCTTTTGAGCACAATATTGAGCTACATTTCCACTTCCGGAAATTGCACAAGCTTTACCTTCAATGCTTTCACCTTTTGAAGTAAGCATTTCTCTAAGGAAATATACTTGACCATATCCAGTTGCTTCAGGTCTAATTAGAGAGCCTCCCCAACCATAACCCTTACCTGTTAAAACTCCTTCCCATTTTCCAGTGAGGCGCTTATACTGTCCAAACATGTATCCTATTTCTCTTCCACCAACACCTATATCTCCCGCTGGAACGTCAATGTTAGCTCCAATGTGACGGTAAAGTTCTGTCATGAAAGATTGGCAGAATCTCATTACTTCAATATCTGATTTACCTTTTGGATTAAAATCACTGCCACCTTTTCCACCACCTATCGGCCGTGTTGTCAAAGCATTCTTTAAAATCTGTTCAAAACCTAAAAATTTAATGATACCAAGATTTACACTAGGATGAAATCTCAATCCACCCTTGTAAGGACCTATAGCACTATTGAATTCTACTCTCATTCCTCTATTAACTTGAACCACGCCATTATCATCAACCCATGGAACTCTAAACGTTATTACGCGCTCGGGTTCTGTAAGTCTTTCTAAAATGTTAGCATCCTTGTATTCTGGATGTTTATCAAACACGGGTTCAAGAGTTTCTAGTACTTCCCAAACTGCCTGATGAAATTCTGGTTGTTCGGGGTCTCTTAGTTTAACTCTATCAAATGCATCTTTGACATAGCTCATGTATGGCTCATTTTATAGAACTGAGTCTATAAAGATATCTATTGTTTCAGTATAATCTAATTTGTTTTTGAAAATAAAACAGACTATCTAGCTAGTGAACCCATCGGGTCCCAAGGAGGCAAGCTAATTGGATCTTCTTTATACATTTCAATCATCTTTTTTGTAAGGTGTTTTTTGTGAATAACAACTTCATACATGAATTGATCAAACCAGGGATCTGTCATAATATCAAATCCTTTCTCGCCGTGGTCAGGACCCCAACTATTCTCAACTCTCCATTTCAAAGGCTTATTATCTTTTAGGTCAACACCAGTGAAAAGCATTGCATGGGTCATTACACTATCTCCGTATTCCAATCTTTCTGACTTTGACATTCCAAAAGAAGTACCATAGAATTTATCAAATTCAAATAAACTTGTGTCCATGACTCCAAATTGTCTTGTAAAGAATTTACCAACGTCACAACCAAACCATACAGGGTCATCTGCCTTGATAGATTTAATTGTATATTTTTTTAAATCTTCATTCTCTAAATTCAAGTAACGAATTATATTTCCACCATAAACATTTCCTAAGTAATCGACTGTGTAAGTTTTGTTATAATCTGTAAATGGCCTTGGATCATTAATTAAACAAACAAAATCGTTTAAATCAATATCGACATGTTTTTTGAAAAAAGATTGTGGTGTTAAGTCTGTAAATCTGTGAAACTTTTCCTTCTTATCTCTAATCGACCAATCAAACTTCTCAGGGGGAGTTCCAAGACTAATACAGAGCATTTGATAAATTTCAGACAACATTCCATCCTTAATTCTTGAAACCTGGGCTGATGTTTTTCCGCTAGATATTGCCGATCGTAAATCTTTAGCAAATTCACGAAGTTTTCTTGTTATTAATTTATTCATTTGCGATGAATTACTACTATGGTAACTTTCTGCCATTACTTTCTTAGGAACTGTACCATATTTCATGAGCAAATTGACGAACATATCCCACTGCCCTCCGTCCTGAATTGGACTATCGAGTAAATGCATAATTAACCGTGAATCTGTAGGCTTATCTGAAGTCTCTATTATGTTTTCTAAAAAATAGTTAGCTTTTTCTAACTTATCATAGAACATAAAATAGTTTTGTGAAAATTCGAAATTTTTAATTTTATACTTACGTCCGAGATAAATTCTTAGTAAATTTAAACCTGCAAATCCCCAACATCTCCCGCTACGCTTTTGACTTGTAGCTTTCATTTCACCACTAACTTTTTCAGAAAATGTATGATCAATCTCTCTGAAAGATTCCCAATTCATTGCTACTCTTCGAACGTCTGTACGGGTTGCTGCATTCATTGAAATTCTAGCTTGTGGATCTGAAGTAAATTTTTTCAGATATTTGTTAACATTTGATAAGGTAATTTCCTTTCCCATATTGATTCATTATGAGCCCAATAATAAATGTAACTAGTCAAAATTGGTCAAACGAGGAGTCATTACTTTCCTCCATATAGGAGTAATGACACACGGCCACCAAGAAGCGTAATATCCCCATTTAAGTGTAGGTGTATTACCGAGAGGACGCAATTTCCAGAATGGCACTCCACCATCTAAATGGTGATCTGAATGTCTTGTTAGTTCCAGAAGACTCCATCTTGACCATCTTGCCTCAGTATTCCAAGCATGCTCTGCTTTGAAACGACCTTTACCCCTACGCAAACCCCAGTGACGTATGTAATTTACGTACTCAAGAGTTAGAATTGAAATTACTGAGGAAATAATCCAGCCTACTGCTAATGGAATACCATCAAAATATCCCAAGTAACCAGGAATGAAAGCCAAGCTTAGTAATGTGACTATTTGTAAGAAAAGTCCTCTGTAGGAAGGATTGTTAAAACCG
>Ga0208390_1000235_pt1 | contig 18852 bp, 19 predicted proteins | sample Knorr_S7_td_Surf_FD_185594 | JGI IMG/M metagenome (GOLD analysis project Ga0208390, IMG submission 185594) | Marine microbial communities from Southern Atlantic Ocean transect - Knorr_S7_td_SurfaceA_ad_6m_LV_A (SPAdes) (version 2) | ecosystem: Environmental > Aquatic > Marine > Oceanic | place...
TGTATGTTTTCAGAAAACTCTAGGCTCCAAGAAGAATTATGTGCTGTAGGAAATATTGGTAAAATAGAAACAGGTGTTCCTTCATTTTTATCTGGAAAATCAAGCTCTGAACTATCAATTGGGTTGAGAAAATCAAAAAATATTCAGATTGAAAATATAGAGGTTGATGAAACTATTTTAAAGGCCGGTCATCACCACGGTTCAACTTATTACGAACATTTAGAATTGCAAAAGGCTATTAAAGAAAATTTAAAAGCACAAGTATCTTTAGATGACGGACTTAAAGCAGTTGCAATCGGTCAGGCTGCTGAATTGTCAATCATTGAAAAAAGAGTAGTATATATGAATGAAATTTTAGAAGACTAAATTTAGTAAAAGTAGTAATTTGACTTTTTATTTTTCTACTAAAATTTTTTATTTTTAAATTTAGATCTTTGTTTTTTCATAATATTCTCTTCAGATTTATCTAATACATTGAGTGCTTCCTCGAAAGATAGTCCCTTTCTAATGGACTTACACCACACTCTTCTAACAGAAACAGTAGACCATGGTAAAATGGCTTCAGTTAACCATTTTCTTAATGGCTTAGGTAACTGGTCAAATTCATGCATAGGGTGGCCAACTCGTCTCCTTAGACGTAGATTTGTTTCTCCAAGATTTTGAGTCATACCTCGTTCTCAAGATCAAATATAGGATCTATTACAAAAACAAATCGTGTTTCTCCTGTACCTTCAATGGGTGGAGACCTATGTAAAATCATTTTAAGTTTGTCTTCGATCCAAAGTGTACCCCGAAGTAAAATTGGTGAGCTAGTAGGAGTTGTCTTGAATTGTTCTGGATCATTACCATCCATAGATAATCCATACTGCGTACCTTGTCCACGATAGGTACATATTAATCTACTTTTTACTGCATCTATATGAAATTTTCGGCAAGAGTTAGTTGAAACAACTTCCATTCTAAGTCGAAGATAATCAACTTTCATTAAGTTTGAAAAAAGCCTAGATAATCTTATTATATCTTGTACTAACCATTCAGTCTCTTTTTGTTTAATTAGAGAATTCTTAAAAATTTTATTTATATGTTTATTTATTTCATTCTTATGGAAAATTTGTCTGAAGCTTGGAATTAATTTAGGGTCAACTTTGTTTAGCCAGTCCTGAATATTTACTGGTATTTGCCTATCCCATATAAGACCAAAGTAAAATTGATCTACAAAATCCGATAAATAATCATCATCATTAACTGTATGAACAAATTTAGATAGCTCTTTTGTTGAGGTTTGGTAATTAAAGTTCATTTACAATTCCAAAAACTTTTTAACCAGCCTGCCAATATGCAGGCTGGTTTTTTCAAATTTAAAAACAATTAGATAGATTTGTTGCCAAATTACGAATAAGTTTATCATAAAGTGTAGGACCAACTTCTAATCCGACACCTAAAGGATCAATAACAGCCATATTTGCGTGAGTTCCCTCAATAACTGCTTTTACTAAACCAACCTTATATTGAGGCTCTGCAAGCACGCAATGAATATCTTCATTTTCAACCCTATCTTTTATTTCTTTAACACGCGCTGGGCTAGGGTCAGAAGCATCACCTAAAGAAATTGCACCAGAAGCACTAATATTAAAGTATTTCTCAAAATATTGATAAGCATCATGAAAAACAACAAACTTTTCATCTCTAACAGGATCTAAGATATTATTTATTTCATCGGATAAAGCATCCAAATCTTTAGCGGCTGAACTAGCATTTGAGAAATAAGTACTAGCATTACTAGGATCCTGTTCAGATAATTTAGCTGCAATTACATTCAACCAAACCTTTGCTATACCTGGTGATAACCAAGCATGAGGATCGTGCTCACCATGTCCATGATCTTCATGTCCAGCATGATCTTCATGGTGATCGTGATGACCTGATTCTGGCTCTTGAGAAACTGGTTCAACATTAATACCAGCTATATCTTTAAAAAAGTGCTCATCAGCTTCAAACTCAAAAGGCATGTGCTCAGTAAAAAAAGTATAATTACCATCCTTTTCTATTTCTACTGTAAAAGTTGTAACATCTCTACCTTTGTCAAAATTAAGAGTATAGGCTTTATCACTTACAACTAAGAAATCATCATGTGACTTATTTTGTGAATTGTTAGATTCTAATAATTTCTCTGCAGTTTCTTCTGAGGACTCAATACTTTTTGACTCAAGAATAACCATTTTCATTGCTGGGTCTGCATATTCACCATTAACTTTAGCAAATGACCATTTATAGGATCCTGCCGAAAGCTCAAACATACCTGCCCATTCAAAAGCATGCCCTCCAACTTTATGACTTGCATGATCATCGTGGTCGTCTTTTTTCTTATGCTTTCCATGATCGTGATCATCATGATCGTCATGATCATCTTTTTTCTTATCCTTTCCATGATCGTGATCATCATGATCGTCATGATCATCTTTTTTCTTATGCTTATCATGATCATCGTGGTCGTCGTGATCACTATGGTCACTATGATCATGGGCTTCAAATAAGGCACCTTCTCTAAAGTCCAGTAATTCAATTCCATCAGCATCAAGTAAAGTTGTAATAGCCGCATCTTTAGGTAAGGTTGACAAACTTTTGGTTAGCCATGGAGTTAAATCTTCTCCAATCCAGAAAATAAGTTTTGATTCTTGAATTGCTTCAGCATCAGAAGGCCTCAATTGATACTCATGAGGTGAAGCTTCTGCTGGAATAATTAAGTGAGGTTTTCCTAACCCATTCATAACTTTTGAAACTAATGAATGAACTGGAGCAATGTCAGCCGAAACTTTTGGTACTTCTGCTGATGCAATTCCAGTACTGAGTAAAAGTGCTGCTGAAATTGATAAAACTTTACTTGACATTTTCATCTCCTAAATATGAGGTAATGTTATAATATAACATTGACTTACTTCGATTTTGATTTATGTTCAAGCAAAAAAAAATCCTTCATGAAAAAAAATTACATAAATAAAATAATTTCAAAAAGTTTCAAAGATCATAATCATGAATTATGTTATAAATCCTCAGTTAATGCCTTCAAAAAAAATTGTTATGAAAAAAAATTGAAATTAACGCCTCTAAGATTAAAAGTTTTTGAATTATTACTAAAAGACCATCGCCCTCTTGGGGCTTATCAAATACTAAATACATTAAGTAAAGACGGTTTAAATTTTACACCACCTGTAATTTACAGAGTTCTTGATTTTTTAATGGAACAAGGGTTTGTACATAAAATTAAGAATTTAAATGCATTCATAGCTTGTTCACATCCTGAAAATACCCACTCACCAACTTTTATGATATGCCGAAAGTGCGAAAAAGTTGCTGAAATAGATGTAATGGAAAGTGGGGTCAAATTAGACAAAAACCTGTTTTCAGATTTTAAGATTGAAGAATCAATTATCGAAATTATTGGTATTTGTAAAAGCTGTTTTAGTTCAGAGACAATATAATGCTAATTAATATATCTAACTTGGCAGTTAAATATGGTTCTAGGTACGTATTACAGAATATAAATCTTTCATTAAAAAGCGGGGAAATTGTAACAATTGTGGGTCCTAATGGATCAGGTAAAACTACCCTTTTCAAAGCTATAATTGGAACAATCCCATATGCTAAAGGCAAAATACAAATTAAACCTAGTCTAAGAATTGGCTATGTACCTCAGCAATTAAAAGTAGATCAGACCTTACCAATAACTGTGGAGCGGTTCTTAAAACTTGCCATTAAAGATAACAATAATACTGAAAAAACTGAAACCATCCTTGGCTCAAAAAATATTTTTAAAGAGCAAATCAACAATTTATCAGGAGGCCAGATGCAAAGAGTACTTTTGGCTAGAGCACTTATTAATGACCCTGAAATTTTACTTTTAGATGAAGCAACCAAGGGACTTGACCAGACTGGCATTGCATCATTTTACCAAAAAATAGAAAGTATATCTAAACAAACAAATTGTGCAGTCCTTATGATTAGTCACGACTTAAATGTGGTAATGCGCGCATCTGACAGGGTGATTTGCATTAATGGACACATTTGTTGTGAAGGAACACCAGAAAAAGTTGCAACTTCATCAGAATATCAGGCACTTTTTGGCTCAGATATAGCTGGAACATTCGCCTTATATAAACACAAAGATGATCATAATCATGATATCCAAGGTAAAGGCAGGATATAATGCTAGATGATTTTATGACACGTGCTACTCTTGCTGGTATTGGTGTATCCCTTGCAGCAGCACCTCTAGGATGCTTTGTTGTATGGAGACGAATGGCATATTTTGGAGAATCTACTGCCCATGCTGCAATGCTAGGAATTGCACTTTCTTTAACTTTTGAATTATCTGTATTGGCTGGGGCAGTATTAATATCTTTAGTAATGGCTTCCTCCGTCACTCTTTTGGAAGGTCGGTCACTTTTTATGGATACACTTTTAGGAGTAGCAGGACACAGTTCAATTGCAGCAGGACTGGTAATCGTTTCTTTCATTTCAGGAGTAAGAATTGATCTAATGGCATATTTAATTGGAGATATATTAGCTGTTTCTAAGATGGATCTTTTAATGATTTGGATTGGTGTAGGTATAATATTTTCATTGATTTTATGGAGATGGTCACCTCTTTTATTGGTCACTCTTAGTGAAGAATTGGCTTCTGCTAATGGATTTTACCCTAAAAGAGAGAATTTTATTATCACTATTTCACTTGCGATCGTAGTAGCTGTAGGAATTAAAGTAGTAGGAGTATTACTTATAATAGCATTATTAATAATACCAGCTGCTTCAGCCCGCTTTATTACATTAACACCAGAGTCAATGGGATTTGTAACTGCAATTTTAGGGATCTTATCAAGCATCTTAGGACTTTACTCTGCCTATTTTTTTGATACTCCAACTGGTCCTTCAATTGTATGTGTTGCCTCTTTATTTTTCATTATATTAATGGCAATAAATACTTTGTTAAAAAATAAAATTTAATCTGATTTCAAATATGGATATTAAATGGACCAAATTTCGCAAATTCCAGTTACTGTGATTACAGGTTTTTTAGGAAGCGGTAAAACTACTTTACTATCTTCCATACTAAAAAAAAAAGAACTGAAAAAAACTGCAGTAATAATAAATGAATTTGGTGAAATTGGGCTAGATCATGCTTTGATAGAACATACTGATGAAAATATAGTGGAGCTTCAAAGCGGATGCATCTGCTGCACAATCCAAGGTGATTTAAATAAAACCTTAATTGATCTTTTTGACAAAATGATTAATGGAAAAATTTCTTCATTTGATCGTGTTCTTATAGAAACAACAGGACTTGCTAACCCAGTTCCAATTATACACACGCTAATGAGTTCAATTGATCTAATTAGAATTTATTCACTTGATGGAGTTATAACCGTCGTAGATTCGGTTAATGGAGAAAAAACAATCGAATTACAAGAAGAGTCTGTAAAACAAATTGCACTTGCAGAAAAAATAATATTAAGCAAAACAGACATAGTTGATAAAAACGAAACCAAATCTTTAATGAGACAAATAAAAGATATTAACCCAGTAAGTGAAATTATACCATGTAACTTTGGCAATATCTCCATTAAGGAAATTTTTGGGCTAGGTGCTTATGACCCATATAAAAAATCTGAAGATGTAAAGGCATGGTTAGCTGCAGAGAAATATAATGACAAAAAAGACCATCATCACCATGATATTAATAGACATAATGAAAATATAAGAGCCTTCTCAATGATGAGTGAAAAGCCCGTTAACATGATTGCATTTAGCTTTTTCCGTGATATGATCACTGCTTCTTTGGGGGCTGATTTATTAAGAATTAAGGGTATTATTAATATTGAAGGGGAGGAAAGACCTGCAGTAATTCACGGAGTCCAACACATTTTTCATCCAGTTCAGTGGCTTGAAAATTGGCCTGAAAATGACAAAAGGACTAAACTAGTATTTATAACTAGAAATATTAAAAAAGAACAAATTGAAGAATTTTTCCATTCACTAACAAACTTAGATGCAGAAAAAGGACTTCCTAAAGAGATTTTTGAATTATGACTGATAAATTAATAGAAATTATTAAATTTAATAAAGATGGATTAGTTCCAGCCATAGCTCAACAGCATGATACCGGAGAAGTATTGATGTTAGCTTGGATGAATACAGAATCTATCCAACAGACACTTGAAACAAATCAAGTATGTTATTGGTCAAGATCTCGTCAAAAACTTTGGCGCAAAGGAGAAACTTCTGGAAACACACAGAAACTTAAAGAGTTTCGGTATGATTGTGACGAAGACACTATTTTATTGATGGTAGATCAAAATGGCTCAGCTTGTCATACTGGTAGACGGAATTGTTTTTACCGAGTTGCAAAAAACAACTCAGGTGAAATTAAAACAACTCTTTCTTCAAAAAATAACATCTCTATAAAAACAAGTGATTCAGAAATTAATTTGAATAAAAAATCAAATTTACGTCCAATCACTGAGGAAGAAGTTTTTAATATTCAGAAGGATTGGGCAGACTCAATTATTTCAATTGGGAAGATATTTTTAAATAAAGGTAACTACAAATTAGAGGCGGAAAAAACACTAAAAAAACTTTATGCATTTGACATAAGTAATGTACTTTTCAAACCAACTTTTGCTTCTCAAAATCAATTTCGTAATAATTTTGAAGATGCTTTATCTTATTTTATTGGTGGAGATATAAAGGAAGATAATGGTTTTGCTATCAAACCATGGTCTAAAATAAGATTTGGTGAAAATAAAATTATTATTTCTAATGATACTGCTATTGCAATGGGGAATTACTATTTTACATCTGTACAAGATAAAAAAAATGAAACTAAGGTAGAATATACTTTTGGATATATCAAAGATATAAAAGGCAATTTACGCATCAATTTGCATCACTCATCGATACCTCATTCTGATCATTAAAAGTTATTAATTAATTAATTAAAAGAATACTTTAAATATAACTAATCAAGTGGATATTTGTTTCCAAAAAAAACTGTTGTGTGATTTAATTTAAATGAGCTTCTGTTAAAACTGGGAAACTTGTAAAACCAAATCTACCTTCTTTCTCAGCATGATTAATTTGCTCTTTCCAATCATTAACTTCTGTTTCAGAAATTCCTTGTGATTTTACAAAAAAAGCAATCACATCTTCTGCGTATTTTGCAGGTGAATTTTGGTCCCTGTGAGTAATAACAAATGATAATGATTTATTCTTTATATTTGTAAATCCAAGATTTTTTAATTTTCCAGGCAACTCCATAGGAAGCATCTGATGGCTACAATGTGCTTTAAAAGCATCGTGGATTTTTTCATTTAATTTTTTTTCAGCACCATAGAAACGAAAATAATCCCATAAAACTGAAATGTTTACAAAAGAAGCACCTGATTTGAGAATTCTTCTTGTTTCCATAAGTGCGTCATCAACATTTTTTATATACTCAAAAGTTTGTGTTGAAGTAGCTAAATTACAAGTTTTATCTGGTAAATCAATTTTATCTGCAGTACTTTTGAGAAAAGTAATATTTTTAAATTCAGCACACTTGACATTTGCATTATTTATTTGATCCTCACTAGGATCTAATCCATAGATATGACCATCATTGTCAATTGCTTTAGCTAGATGAATTAAAAGATCCCCTGCTCCACAGCCAATGTCAATAATATGGTCATTGGCTTTAATCACCAATGTTTCTAGAACAGCCTGACGACGGGATATTCCAGCAGAACTAGCTGAAACCAACCTTTGAAGTCTTCCTATTTCGTTTTTGAATTCCATTGTAAATCCTAAATAAACCTTTGATAACATATAATTAGGAAGAGTTTAATCTTAATTAAAAAAATAACCTTACGTAACTATTATGAACTGAGACTAAATATATCATTGACTATCTTGTTTTTATAGAACATAAAACTTGTCTTTAAATTGAAAGGGATAAATTAAATGAAATTATTTAATGTATCAGTGCTTGCACTGACTACAATTTTTGGATTTGCTTCTCTTGCAAATTCCACAGATTTAACAATAGCGATTGTTAATAATGGTCATATGATCAACATGCAAAAAGTTGCTAAGGAATACACTGCTGAAACTGGAGTTAAACTAAATTGGGTTTCTTTGGAAGAAGGCGTACTTCGTGAGCAAGTTACATCAGATACTGCAAGTGGAGGTGGTCAATACGATATTATTAATATAGGTATGCAAGAAGCTCCTATTTGGGGTGCTGCAGGTTGGATAGAGCCTCTAAATTTTGGAACAGATTATGATATAAATGATATGCTTCCTGCTATAAGAAACGGTCTTTCCCACAATGGTACTTTATATGCTGCACCTTTTTATGGTGAATCATCTATGGTCATGTATAGGAAAGATCTTACTGATGCAGCTGGTGTAATGGTTAGAGACAATGACAGTTGGGCTAATATTAAAGCAGCAGCAGCTGCAATACATGATCCTGAAAATGGCGTTTACGGTGCTTGTTTAAGAGGTAAACCAGGTTGGGGTGACAACATGGCTTTTATTACAACAGTAGTAAATTCTTTCGGTGGTTCATGGTTTGATAAGGATATGCGCCCAACAATTGACAGCATTCAATGGAAGGAAGCTATAAACTTTTATGTTGATCTTTTAGGAAATTATGGTCCTCCAGGCTCTGAAGGTAATTCCTTTAATGAAATTCTTGCTCTATACAATGAAGGAAAATGTGGCATGTGGATAGATGCTACAATAGCTGCTTCATTCCTAAAAGTAGACGGAGTTGCATATGCTCAATCACCAAATGCAGGGAATCCAGTTGGTGCAAATTGGTTATGGGCTTGGGCTATGGCAGTACCTGCTGGTTCACCAAATGCTGAAGAGTCAAAGAAATTTATTGAGTGGGCTACTTCAAAAGATTACATAAAGGCAGTAGCTAATCATCCTGAATTTGGTTGGGGTTCAGTTCCTACCGGTACACGCTCATCAACATATATGTATCCTGAGTTTCAAAAAGTAGCTGGATTTGCCGCGGCAGAAATGGCAGCAATTGAGTCAGCTGCTCCAGAAGCAACAGATTTGAAACCATATGTTGGGGTTCAATTTGCAGCTATTCCTGAATTTCCTGAAGTTGGCATCGCTGTCGCACAAGAAATGGCAGCAGCTCTTTCTGGTGCAAAATCAGTAGCTGATGCTTTAGCAGCTTCACAAGCAGCAGCAGATGCTATTATGTCTGAAGCAGGCTATTATTAATAACCATTATTTATTCAAAGGTCTAATTATAATATTATTAGACCTTTGAAGGATTTATTAATTACTTAATTATTTCTTAAATTTAATTGCTTGAAGATCTTTAAATTAAATGTAATTTTTCAATTATAATTTTTTTGAATTAAAGCAATGTCAAATAAATCATTACTGCGTTTACTGCAAGCACCCTCAGTAATTCTTTTACTTCTTTGGATGTTAATTCCATTAGGAATGACACTGTATTTTTCTTTTATTAGATATGTATTAAATAACCTTAGAAAACCCGAATGGACAACACCAAGTATAAGTAATTGGCGAGGCCTCGGTAATTATGAATATGTTTTGTATAAATCGAAAGATTTTTGGTTTGCAGTACAAAATAGTCTTCTTATTGTTGGAAGCATTATAATTCTTACAGTAATTTTTGGATTAGCTATTTCAATTTTAATAAATCGTACTTTCCCTGGTCGTGGTATTGTTCGCGTACTTTTAATTTCTCCATTCTTTGTAATGCCTTCTGTCAATGCAGTTTTATGGATCAACATGATTTTAGATCCAGTTCTTGGATTGAATGGGTTAGCAATCGAAGGGCTTAATCAAATATTGAAAGACCTACAAGATTTACCTTTGCTAGGACAATTTTTTTCATTGTGGCCTGTATTCGAACCAATTTCTTTTCGTGCGACACAGACATCTTCTTATGCAGTTATTATAATGGTTACATGGCAATGGACACCCTTTGCCGTATTAATATTCATGACTTCACTTCAATCAGAAGATCAACAGCAAATAGAAGCTGCAATACTTGATGGTGCAAATGCTTGGTCTCGTTTCATTAACCTAACTATCCCACATTTAGCACGACCTATTTCAATAGTTATAATGATTCAAGCTATCTTTCATCTATCACTTTATGCAGAAATTGAAATTGTAAGTAGAGGAAATGGAAACAAAAATCTTCCCTATCTAATAGGTGAATTTTCTTCGAATAATATAGGAGCAGCAAGCGCAACTGGTGTTTTTGCTGTAATTTTAGCAAATATAGTTGCAATTTTCTTATTACGTATAGTTGGTAAGAGTTTAATGGAGTGAAAATGGCAATGGCAATTGTGGCACAAACAACGAATTTTGGAAAAATATTTTGGCCTGCTTTGGCTTGGTTGATTTCTATTATCTTTTTCTTCCCAATTTTTTGGATGGTATTAACTAGCTTTAAAACAGATGCTGATGCTGTAAAGCCAGAATTTCTTATTTTTTTCAAACCTACTTTAGAAAATTACTTTAATATGACGGATAATTATGATTATTGGCGTTTTGCGATTAATTCTACAATAACGTCTATTTTTGCTACTTTATTTTCATTATTTGTAGGAGTACCTGCTTCTTATGTAATGGCTTTTAATCCTACAAAAAATACCAAAAATATTTTGATTTGGATGTTATCAACAAAAATGCTGCCCGCAGCAGCTGTACTTTATCCAATGACTTTTATAACAAAAAATTTTCTAAATATTTATGATACTCATTTTTTGATAATTCTGGTTTTATGTTTAATAAACCTACCAATAGTGATTTGGATGCTATTTACCTATTTTAAAGAAATTCCTAGAGAAATTATTGAAGCTAGCAGAATGGATGGGGTAAATACATGGGGTGAATTAAAAGAAATAATTATACCACTTGCATGGGGGGGGTTAGCATCTACAGCATTATTATGTTTCATATTCTGTTGGAATGAAGCTTATTGGACAGTAAGATTAACCACAAATGAAGCTGCTACACTTTCTAAACTCATTGAAGGAAACCGAGCACCCGAAGGTCTTTTTTTTGGCCGCTTATCTGCAGTATCTTCAGCTGCGGTAGCTCCTATTGTCATTTTGGGGTGGTTTTGTCAAAGACAACTTGTAAAAGGACTTACTTTTGGAGCCGTGAAATGATTATTGACGCAGCACCGACCTCACTAAAAGGGAAAACTGCTTTAGTCACGGGAGCGAATGGCGGTATAGGAAAAGCTACAGCCGAACATTTTTCCAAACTAGGGGCTAGAGTATTAGCAACAGATATTGGTCATAAGTTTAATGGTGATTGTGAAGCAACTTATTTACAAATAGATTTAGGAACTGAGAATGGTCTCCAATTAACCAAAAAATGGATAGAAAAAGAGACTCCTCAAATACTTTTTAATAATGCTGCAATATTTGATATGGGAAGCATATTGGAAGCAAGTATTGAACAAATGGAAAAAATTTTTTCTGTAAATGTTAAAGCTATGTACTACCTTATGCAATCTTGTAGTAACTCCTTACTAAAGAATAAAAAAAAAGGTTCAATCATTAACCTTTCCTCTCAAGCAGGTCATCGTGGAGAATCACTTGTTGCACACTATTGTGCATCAAAAGCTGCTGTTATTAGTTATACACAATCTGCAGCCTTAGCTCTTGCCCCTTATAATATAAGAGTAAATGCCATTTCACCAGGGGTAGTAGATACACCCATGTGGAAGACAGTTGATAAGTTATTTGCAAAATTTGAAGGAAAAAAAATAGGACAAAAAAAGAAAGAAGTGGGAGAGGCAGTTCCGCTCGGTTATATGGCACAACCAAATGATATTGCAAGAGTGGCGGTTTTTTTAGCATCTGAACAATCTAATTATATTACCGCACAAACAATAAATGTTGACGGTGGTTCTGTTCTAAGGATGTAAAAATTATAAACAAAATTTTAATTTTTGGGTTTACAGCTTAATCTTAAGGTAAATAAATGAGTAATTTTGAAATAACTAGTACTAATTATAACAAAGATAATTGTAAAATTGGTTTTGTACACCTAGGTTTTGGAGCCTTTCATCGTGCTCATCAAGCTGTTTATATAGACGACTATATGGATAAAACTCGAGATTTATCCTGGGGAATTGCTGCCGTAAATTTAAGAAAAGAAGATTCAGATAAGTTTAATTTAATGGCTCTTCATAATAATGGATATCTCTTAAAAACAACCACTCCTAAGGGAATTAAAAGTTTTAGAATGGTTAGATCACATATAAGTTTTTCAGATTGGTCGAAAACACCCTCCAAAGCTGAAAATCTATTAGGAAAATCTAGTGTAAAAGCCATAAGCATAACAGTGACAGAGAGTGGTTATTATTTAAATAGTGATTGGTCTCTTGATGTTAAGAATTCAATTATACAAAAAGAAATTAATGGATTAGAAAAACTTTCTATTTATGCATACTTGTGTTCAGGATTAAAATATCGCATGGAAAAAATCAATGAACCCGTGACAGTTATTTGTTGTGACAACATACGATCAAATGGAGATATTCTTAAAAAAAATTTTTATAAGTACCTTGAGTTAAAGAAGGAAAATATTTTAATCGATTGGCTTAGTAAAAAAGCGTCATTCCCAAATTCTATGATTGATCGAATTACTCCTAGATCAACCAAAAAACTCCATAAAGAAGTTTTAAAAATTTCCAATCATTATGCTACATCTGCTATAAATTCTGAAAGTTTTATTCAATGGGTATTAGAAAAAAAATTTGCAAGCAGTATGCCTGCATTAAATAAAGTAGATGTCGAATTAGTTGACAATGTAAATCCTTACGAAGAAGCTAAAATCCGTATTCTCAATGGAGGCCATACAGCTTTATGTTATTTAGGAGCTCTATCTGGATATAAAACTTTTGATGAAATTATGACAGATCAAAAATTACGCTCTCATTTTTATAATTTTGAGACTGAAAATGTACTACCGGCAATCAGAATAGATTTACCCTTTGATAAATATAAATATCGAGATCTCATTGCTGAGCGCTTTTCAAATAAAGCTATAGAAGACGACTTAAGCAGAATATGTATGGATGGTTGGTCAAAATTCCCTATTTTTATAAGACCAACAATTGAAGGATGTTTAGATCAAAACATAAGTCCAAAGTGGTGTTATGAAAGTATAGCTAGTTGGTATATCTATGCTCGCCGATTTTTAGAAGGTAAAATGCAAATAAAATATATTGAACCTTATTGGGATCAATTAGAACCCCTTTTGAAAAGAGGACAAGAAATTACTTTTTCTCGTCTAAAAAAACTTTGGGGTAATCTTCCTGATAAATTTAACGAATTTTCACCAAATATTCAGGATGCAATTTTAAGGGCAGATAAAAAATGGCCAAGCTAAAAATAAAAAATTTAAAAAAAAGTTATGAAAATGAACAAATAATACATGGTGTTAATTTAGAAATTAAAGATGGCGAATTCGTTGTTTTTGTAGGCCCGTCAGGATGTGGGAAATCTACTTTATTAAGATTGATTGCTGGATTAGAAGAAATTACTGAGGGAGAAATTTCTATTGGAGACAAAGTTGTAAATGAAATAGCACCTTCAAAAAGGGGTGTTGCTATGGTATTTCAAAACTATGCTCTTTATCCTCATATGAATGTTTATAAAAACATGTCCTTTGCTTTAAGACAGGCTAGAATGAATAAAGATGAAATAAATAGGCGTGTAAAAAATGCTGCTGAAATTTTACAAATTAGCGATTTTTTACTCAAAACTCCACGATCACTTTCAGGCGGACAGCGTCAAAGAGTTGCAATAGGCCGAGCTATAGTAAGAGAACCAGATGTATTTCTTTTTGATGAACCTTTATCTAATCTTGATGCTGCTTTAAGAGTAAATACAAGACTTGAGATAGCAAGACTTCATAAACGTTTAGGTACTACTATGATATATGTTACTCATGATCAGGTTGAAGCAATGACATTAGCCGATAAAATTGTGGTACTTAATAACGGTAAGATAGAACAAATAGGTTCTCCTATAGAACTTTATGAAAATCCACTTAATATGTTTGTTGCAGGTTTTATAGGTAGTCCAAAAATGAATTTCTTAAATAGCAAAACTCTTACAAAAAATATTTCTACAATTGTTAAAGGAGCTAAAAGAGAAGATATAATAGGGATTCGTCCTGAACACTTGCTTAAGACAACCTATACAAACTCTATCATAAGTGCTCGATTAGATCTGATTGAAAATTTAGGAGAAAATGTTTTAGTACATATGATTTTAAATAATGATGATCAAATTATTGCTAAAATGAAAACTGCTCCAAAAGAACCTATTGGAACAAAACTTCATTTTACAGCCAATATTAAAAACCTGCATTTATTTAACAAAAAATAATTATATTATATGATTAAAATAAATCACACAGTGAATTCTCTTAATTTGTTCCTTACAGCTAAATAATATGTATTTGGGTTTAGATTTAGGTACTTCTGGTATTAAAGCTCTTCTTGTTAAAGAGAATAATGCTATAATTGGGTCTATAGAAATACGCTTTAAAGTAAGTCACCCTCAAAAGGGGTGGAGTGAGCAAAATCCACAGGATTGGGAATTCGCATTAAAAAAAGCTGTTAAAATTTTAAAATCTAAATACTCTTTTGAATTTTCTTTACTCAGAGGAATAGGCATATCTGGACAGATGCATGGAGCCACACTATTAGACCACAAAGGAAAAGTTCTGCGCCCTTGTATACTTTGGAATGATACTCGGGCTCACCTTGAAGCTAAACAATTAGACACAATTACAAAAGTAAGAAAGATATCAGGAAATATTGTTTTTCCTGGTTTTACAGCTCCAAAATTGATTTGGTTAGCTAATAATGAGCCTGAAATTTTTTCTAAAATTGCAAAGGTACTTCTTCCTAAAGATTATTTAAATTTTTGGCTTACAGGTGAATATACCTCAGATATGTCAGATGGTTCTGGAACATCTTGGTTGGATACTCACAAAAGAGTATGGTCTAGTGATTTGCTAAATTGCAGCGGTATGCGTTTAAATCAAATGCCGGAACTGTTTGAAAGCTCTGAACCTATTGGGAACTTAAGAGATAGTCTAGCAGAAGAATGGGGCCTTTCTAAAAATGTTATAGTTGTAAGTGGAGCAGGAGATAATGCTGCTGCTGCGTGTGGCATTGGAGTAATAAATGAAGGTGATGCATTTATTTCTTTAGGGACATCTGGTGTAATTTTAGTAGCGAAAGAAAATTTTGCTCCAAAAGCAAACCATGCCTTACATACATTTTGTCATGCAATACATAATCGTTGGTACCAAATGGGTGTTATTCTTTCAGCCACTGATTGTTTAAATTGGCTTGCAAATATTTTAGAAAAAAAAGTAGAAGATCTTACTAATTCCCTAGGGAAAAAAATTAAAAAACCAAATTATACTCAATTTTTACCTTATCTTTCAGGTGAAAGAACCCCACATAATGATAGCGAGATAAGAGCATCATTTGTAAATCTTGATGTATCTGCAAATCAAAATGACCTAACACAATCCGTGTTAGAAGGTGTTAGCTTTGCTCTTAGAGATAATCTTGAAGCTTTAAAAAATGTAGGTACAAATATTTCAACAGCGATAGCTATTGGTGGTGGATCAAATTCTTCATACTGGCTTGAGCTTATTGCAACAGTTTTAAAAATTGATCTTGATATTCCAGAAAAAAGTGATTTTGGTGCAGCATTTGGGGCTGCCAGACTAGCAATAATTGGAGTTACAGGAGCTAAACCAGATGACATAATAAAAAAACCAAGAATTTCAAAAAAGATTTCACCAAAAAAAGAGCTTATTAAGTTGTATGATGAAGCTTATTACAAATATCAAAGTATTTACCCTGCTTTGAAACTTATAAAGTAATTACTTTTATTTTGAAAAGTTTGGTAGATTTTAAATGTTTCAAAATAATTAAAAGGTCACAATTCAATCTTCGCTTAGATAGTAATAATCTGCTTTTGTACTTTTTTTTAAAACAATATTAATATTTGGATAATCATTTTTCTCCAATTTGATTTTTCTATTATCAGGCGACATAAAATCCCATCTTTTTTTTAACCTTTTTTTGAGAGTATTAGAAGAAGTCTCTAAAAATACAGAACGATCTATATACCTTGATAATCCCTTCCAAGGATCCTCATTTAGTAAAAGATAATTACCCTCAAATATGATATGCTTAACTGATTGACTGATAATAAATGCACTATTTCGAGAAATATCAATATTCCGATCAAAAATTGGAATAGCTATATCTTTTTCCTCATTTGAAAGAAGCCTATTAAGCATAATTTCAATTCCACCTACATCAAATGTATTTGGCGCACCTTTATGTTGTATCATACCACGTTCATTCAATATAAGATTATCAAAATGATAACCATCGATTGAGAAAACTGCTGCAGTATTTGGTTTTTTTTTGTTTAAAAATTTTACGATTCGAGCAGATAAGGTAGATTTTCCAGATCCTGGAGGGCCAGCTATTGCAGTTATACTCCTTTTAAAATTACCACCCAAACTAATTAGTTTAGTAAGCTCTAAAAATGAAATATAATTTAAAATATTATTCATAAATTAAAAAAACATTAGTTGGAATAATTTCTCATATATTCTATGATTCTACTTATTCCTTCTTTAACTTCATCAGTTGTGCGAGCATAAGAAAAACGAATAGTTTGCTTACCTCTTGTACTATCAAAATCTAACCCTGGAGTAATAGCTACTCCACCTTTTTTAAGCATACTTTTACAAAAAGCAAGACTATCATTTGAGAACTTGCTTATATCTGCATACACATAAAATGCACCATCAGGAGGTGCAAATTTGTCAAAGCCTGCTTTTTTTAAACCATTAATTAACAACTCTCTGTTTATTTTATAAACCTCTAAATTTTGATTAAGCTCTTTAACAGAATTTAAAGCTCCTAAAGCAGCAATTTGACTAGAGTGAGGTGCACAAATAAACATATTTTGAGCTAACCGCTCAACTTGTCTTATGTGTGTCTCAGGCACAACCATCCACCCTACTCTCCATCCAGTCATTGAAAAATATTTAGAAAAAGAATTTATTACATAACAATCGTCTGTAATCTCCAAAGCAGAAACAGCTTTCTTTTGATACTCTATTCCATGATAAATTTCATCACTTATAAAACTGATGCTGTTATCATGACACTTTTTGATTAATTGCGTTAATTGATTTGAGTCTAGCATGGAACCAGTTGGGTTTGCAGGTGATGCTACTAAAATACCATTTAATTCCTGATTATTAATACTGTTTGGTGAAATCTGAAATTTATTTTCTAAGTTTGTTTCAATAATTACAGGCTCAATATCTAAAGCCCTCAAAATTTGTTTATAGCTGGGGTAACCAGGTGCTCCAATACCCACTTTGTCAGAGGTATCAAAAAGAGCTGTAAATGCTAGGATAAAAGCCCCAGAAGATCCAGACGTTACTATAACTCTGTCCGGATTAATATCCAAACCATACCAATCTTTATATAAACTTGAAATTTTTTTTCTTAACTCAGGAATTCCTAGAGCAACAGTATATCCTAAAGGTTCAGAATTAATTTTTTTTGTCAATTCTATAATAGCACCACTAGGGGCAGGAGTTCCTGGCTGGCCAACCTCCATATGGATTATGTCTCGACCTAAAAGCTCCTCTTTACGGGCTTGCTCCATTACATCCATTACTATGAATGAATCTATTTTGCTACGACTAGAAAATCTCATGTTACTTAGATAATAGTTGGAATATATTTTTTAAGACTGCTGGGTTAACCAAACACCTAAGGACATTAACGCTAAACCAATAGCTCGTGTTAATGTAAGTGCTGAGCCCGATGAACCAAATAAAGCAAAGTGATCTATAAATGCTGCGCTGATGAGTTGCCCTAATAAAACAAAAAAAATAGCATTTCCAATACCAAAATGAGGGGCAATTGCGGTTACTGATAGCATATAAAAAACTACAAAAAAACCAGCAATGAAGAGATGTTTTGGAGCTTCAATTAACTTTGTCGTTGGAAAATTATTAGTTGTGAGAGAAATTAAACAAATTGATAAAAAAGCAACTCCAAGAAGAACTATAACTGCAACAACAGGTGAACCAATAAATTGTCCTAATGCAGCATTAAGTGAAGCTAAAATAGGTATACCAAGACCTGCAGCAAGCATAATTGATGCTGAAAAACTATATGACATGACTTTTCCCCTTATATAAATTCAATGATTTTTTTAAATATTTAATATTTATAGACAGAATTATTTTCCTTTAATAATTTGAACAGATTAAAAATAAATAATGTGACTATAATCAATGAACCACCAATTATAGCCAAGTGACCTGGAAATTCACCTATTACTAACCACACTAAAATAGGAGCAAATACAGTTTCTAATAATATTAACAGAGACACCTCGGGTGAACTCAAATATCTAGGTCCTAATGTTAACAACCAGCTGGCAATACCAATGAAAAATCCATGAAATAAATAAAATATTAGTTTCTCATCTAAATCACCAAAAGGATAATGAAATAAAAAAATTATTAATGAGGAACCTAAAAAAGCTATAGGTACAGTTGGAACCATTGATATATCTTTAACTTTTCTAAGAGATGTTAGAGCTCCGGCATAAGCAACTGAAACATATAATGCCCAAACATCCCCCTTCCAAGAAGAAATCTCAGAGGTTTTAGAACCATAGGCAATAATAGCTAAGCCAATGATTACAATTAAAGAGGTAA
>Ga0208390_1000236_pt1 | contig 18820 bp, 18 predicted proteins | sample Knorr_S7_td_Surf_FD_185594 | JGI IMG/M metagenome (GOLD analysis project Ga0208390, IMG submission 185594) | Marine microbial communities from Southern Atlantic Ocean transect - Knorr_S7_td_SurfaceA_ad_6m_LV_A (SPAdes) (version 2) | ecosystem: Environmental > Aquatic > Marine > Oceanic | place...
TGGAGGATTTGTGAAGTTGGGAGAATTAGCTTTTAGTGTTTGGTCAAGTGCATTAGGTGGTGCAGTTGCAATAAAGGGAGCAATTTTTGGAATGGGAGCAAGTCTTTCTCCATCTTTATTTAGCGTAGGTTACATTGTTGGAAGAAATATTGGTATTCTCGCTTTTACCGGTGGATTAATATCATGGGCTGTTGCTATACCAATTTACTCTTATCTTTACGGATTTGAAGGAGAAAATTATTTTGAAAGTGCAAATATAATTTGGAATGCAAAAATACGTTATCTTGGAGTTGGTGCAATGGTTGTGGGTGGAATTTGGTCTGTTATTCAGCTAGCTAAACCACTTATTGAAAGCATTCAATTAAGCTTAAAAACGCTTCAGGAAAATTCAGATAATATTTCTTTGGAAGAAAGAGATTTACCAATTAACTATGTTTTTATAGCTATTTTGGCGATGCTCGTTCCAATCTCTTTAACATATTTTGGAATAATTGGTTCTTGGAGCTCTGCAGTTATTTTATCATTTGTGATGCTTATTTTTGGCTTTCTATTTTCAGCTGTTGCAGCATATATGGCTGGAGTTGTTGGATCATCTAATAATCCAATTTCTGGAGTTACGATTGCAACTATCTTATTTAGTTCACTACTAATTATAAGTTTCTTTGATATTGACTCTTCAAAAGGAGCAGCTGCGGCAATATTAATTGGAGCTGTGGTTTGTTGTGCTGCTGCTATTGGTGGTGATAATCTGCAAGATCTAAAAACAGGAAACATTGTTGGAGCAACTCCATGGAAGCAACAATTAATGCAGCTAGTTGGTGTAGTAAGTGCTGCCTTAACGCTTGGAATAGTTTTAACACTGCTTCATGAAGCCTATGGTATTGGTAGTTCTGATTTACCAGCTCCTCAAGCAGTATTAATGACTAATGTTGCAAATGGAGTTTTTCAAGGTAATTTGGAATGGGGGATGATTTATGCTGGGGCAATTTTAGGTATAGTTATCATCATGATTGATCAATATCAAGCATTCAGAAAAGCAGATTTCAGGGTACCAATTCTAGCAGTAGCCATAGGAATTTATCTTCCTATTGAGTTAACTCTTCCAATATTCATTGGAGGAATGTTAAATCATTTTGCAAGTAAGACCGCATCTGAAGAAGGTAAAAATAATGGACTGTTAATAGCTTCAGGACTAATAACAGGAGAAGCATTAATGGCTATATTTATAGCAGTTCCTCTTTTCTTTGATAAAAACTATTGGCCAAACCTTTCATTACCGTCTCCTGTGAATGACTTAGTTGGAATTGCTATTATAACAATTATACTTCATAGATTATTCTTAGTGGCAAAAAAATAGTTAAAAACCACTTATAGTAAATTTGGTCTTATTCTTTAGTTTTTTACTCAAATTAAAAGCTTTCTCATATGAATTAAAATGGCCGCTTCTTACATAATATATCATTGCACCATTTTTAAATACTTGGTCAATTTGAATATTATTTATTTTTTCTTCGTTCAATGAATCTTTTAATATGTTAGCATTCTCAATCGTTGAAAATGCACCAAATTGAATAAACCATACTTTTTTAGAAGATGGTTTCGATTTATTTTTTTTGGTTTTTTTTGAAGATAATAATTTTTGATAGACTTTAAGAGAATCTGTCTCACCAATAGCATCAAAAGATTTAAATAGTAGATCTTTAGATGATTGGTTTTGAAGATGCAAAGGAGCATTTAAATTAAATTCTTTTAAAAGATTTGAAGAAGTAATGTATGAGCCTTTTGCATACAACATTTCAGCCTTTTTGAGCTTTGATAGCCATACATAGTCAGAATCTTCGTTTGTATTAATGATGCTTTCATAAATTTTAAGTGCTTCATTTGCATTTGTTAACCTAAGAGCTTTTTCATAATCTAAAGCCAAATTTTTGCCTTGTTGAGTAAATGTAAATGAAGATAAAATTATTGATAAAAAAATATTATTTGATAATTTCATCTTTGATCATTTCGTTACATAATGAAGAAATTGATTTTCTTACTTCAAAACTTTCTGAGTCCAATTTTAATTTGTTTAACCTAATTGAATGACATGAATAATTACTTTTCATAAATCTATCTACTAAATCATGCGCTTCTGAGACTTCTTTTTTTTCTAAGAGAATGTCCACTAATCTATTTAAAGCAAAACCATCAAAGCTTTTTTCTAGCAATTCTTTATATAAAATTTCAACTTCATCATATTGTTTATTATCAAATAAAATATTCTCTATTTTATTATAAGCCAAAGTTCTTTGAGAGGGTTTGTTCTTTGCATAAAGCTTATAATATGAAATTGCAGTCTCCACATTATCTTTATTATGTTGAGCTAGCTCCAATGCAGATTCAGGATAAATGTTTTCAGCAGCTGCACTTTTTTCAAGATAATGTAAGTAATTTTTTATTTTATCTTTAGACTTGTAATCCATTGCAATATAGTAGTTAAGCATTGATTCATCATTTTTTTTATGATCTAAGTCAATTTTCATTAATTTTTTTTCATGTGTCAGAGCTTCTTTCCAATTTTCATTCTTGGTTGCAATTTCTTTAAGCATTAATAAAGCCCATTTGTTTGATGAATCTATTTTTAAAATAATATTGAGTTCATCTTCAGCTTTGGATTTATCACCGCATTGTAAAAAATCTTTTGCCAATGCTGTGTGTGCCTCAATTTTTTTATTTTTTGAAATCTTAGGTCTTAAAATTATGCTTTGATGAATTTTAATTGCCTGATTAACATCTTTGTCTCTAACAATATCTCCTAATAATAAAAAAGCATCAATATTATTTGAATCCTTTGAAATAATTTCCCTCAAAAGATTATATGCTCTATCTTTATCTCCACTTACCAAAGCCTTCAGCGCATAATTAAATGCCTCAGCATCTGTTGGTAAATTTTTTGATCTATTATTTACTAAAAAAAATATGATCAAAGCTAAAAAAACAAATAATATTATGAAAATTTGCAAATTGCTTAAGGCAGTGAAGTCCAAAGAATTACTCCTTATCGGAAAAACTGAATTCTTCGCCCACAGCAACATTTCTTAAACTATCTAATTCTTCGGTAATTTCTTTATTTGATTTGACTAACTTTGAAATTTCAGATCTGTAAGAAAAAACAGATTTAAGAGAAATAATATAGCCAATTATTACACCAACCATTATAAAGCCAATAAAAGCTAGGTACCCAGGTATATCATAGCCATTATCTCTGAAAAAATAGATGGTTATACTTTCACTATTTCTATCAAATAACAGGAAAGTCCCTGCTAACAATGTCAATAGAAACAAAACTCTTATAACTCTAAACATTATGCTCCTGTAACCTCTTTTCCATGCAAAATTACTCCAGTTGCGTTGGATATTTCAACTGGTACTATGTCTTTAATATTAATATTATTTTTCTCAATTATCACCCATTCATTAGAATCAGTTCTACCTGCCCAATGCAAGTTTGATTTTTTGCTTTCTTTTTCAATTAAAACTTGCTGAAAAGTACCAATCATTTTCTGATTTAGCTCCAAAGTATGTTTTCTCTGAAGGATTAACATTTCATCTAAACGTATTTTTTTAATTTGTTCAGATATTTGATCAGAAAATTGTTCAGCTTTTGTATAAGGTCTTGGAGAATACTTAAAGGTAAATGCTGAATTAAATTTTATTGCTTCCATCAAATCTAAAGTTTCTTGAAACTGTTCATCTGTTTCGCCTGGAAAGCCCACAATGATGTCGGTTGATAAACCACAGTTTGGCATAATTTCTCTAATTTTCATCGCCATATCGTAAAAATGTTCTCTAGTATAAGTTCTGTTCATTCTTTTCAGCACTTCATTTGATCCAGATTGCATAGGAAAATGAACATAATTACATATATTTTTTCTTGAAGCCATAACCTCTAGTAATTCAATATTTATATCTTGAGGATGTGGAGATGTATATCTAATTCTTTTTACACCATTAATATCAGAAACTGCCAATAATAAATCTGAAAAAGATTTACCTTCAAAATTATATGAATTTACATTTTGCCCCAAAAGAGTAATTTCTATAAATCCTTGATCAACAGCCTTTTTAACTTCTTCAATAATGCTATCAACGCTTCTACTTCGCTCTCTTCCTCTAGTGAATGGGACTATGCAAAATGAGCAAAATTTGTCGCATCCTCGCATTACTGAAACCCATGCATTAAATGTATCTCCTCTATTAGGAAATAGATTTTCATAAACTTCGTACCTTGAAAGTTTTGTATCAACAATACTTTTATTATCCTTGACATGCCTATTAATTAAATCAGGAATTTTTCTATATGAATCAGGGCCAAGAATAATGTCTACATAAGGTTTATTTTTGAGCAAATCATCTTTTAAATTCTGAGCCATACAACCTAAAACACCAATAATTAAATGGGGCTTATTAAGTTTTATTTTATGAAGATTACCAAGCTTTGAATGAACTTTAGTTTCAGCATTTTCTCTGATAGCACATGTATTTAAAAAAATTGCATCTGCTTCATCATAATCAGCAGTCTTTTCAAGACCAAGATTTGTTAAAATTCCTTCTACAAGTTCTGAATCTGCTACATTCATCTGACAACCGTAGGTTTCTAAGGCAAATTTTTTAATTATTGAAGAATTCATTAATCAATATAGCCTGTAAAGAAATAGTTTAATGGATCAACAGTCTTATTGTTCTTATGAACTTCGTAATGTAAATGAAATCCAGCAGCTCGTCCACTATTACCAGATTTTCCAATCTTATCACCACGTTTAACTTTCTGTCCTTTTTTTACATTAATTTTCCAAAGATGAGCATAGACTGTTTCATATCCATATCCGTGGTCAATTTTAATATACCTACCCCATCCCGAATCATACTGAGCTTTTGTTACAACTCCATCGCCAGTTGCAACTACATCTGTATTTAAATTAACCGGAAAATCAAGGCCAGAATGCATTCTTCTTTTTCCATCAATTGGGTCTGTTCTATATCCATACTTTGAACCTATATAGCCTTTAACAGGCGATATGGAAGGTATATGTCTATACATTTTTTCATTTGATTTAATTTTGTTGAATATTGTATTATAACTATCTTTTTGAATATTAACTGCAAAAGCAAGCGAATCTACTTTTTCTTTTAGCAACATTATAGAGCTATCATCAACTGTATTAAGAGTCAAATCTACTTCTGATCCGCCAACGCCCTGTGCTTTAACATCATCACTCAATGGAGCTAAAGTAGCATAAGTTCTTAATTCTAAATCTTTTTCTTCAATTAATTTTAACTCATTCTCAAGTTGAGTGATTCTATCAAGTAATTCTTGTGAAACATCAGAATATTTTTGATCAGTTTCCTCAAGCTTAAACTTGTAGTAATCTTCTGAAAATCTTAGTGATAAAGAATAATTGAGCACAAGCAATGCAGCAATGAACACTCCAAAAAAAATCAGAAAATTTGATAAAGAAAAATTTATCTGGTGAAGCCTATCAGATGAAAGGAATTGAAATGAAAACTTATTTTTGTTCATTATTTTTTTTCTCTTCTTCTACTGATTCATAATCATGATTAATTTCTTTTTTAACATTGGCAATTTTTAATTTTATAGTTTCAATACTATCTACGATTGAAAGATATTTCTTATCACCAACAAAATTTAAAACATTTTTTTCTTTAGTTTTTGAAAATACGTATAAACCTAATTTAACATATTGGCTAGATAATTTTCTTTCAAGCTGAAGTACATCAATTCTTAATTTACTTGTGTGAGTAAACTCCTCAGCTTTTTCAGATGCAACAATACTCCACTCAGTTATATTATTTTTTAGATCTTCCCAAAAGTTTGTCATAGAACAGAATTTAATAGAACAGAAATAGATAGCAAAGGTTAAAAGATGCTCCCAATTTCGTGGAAATCAGGAGCTATCTTTCTTTTATGGTAGCCAACCAAATTTATTCAAAAATACCTTTTATTAATGTTGATATGCTTTTTTTAATGCTGCTTACATCTTTTATCTTTAATGATGATGATTTGTCTTCAACATTAAATTTAGGCCAAGCTAGAAGTCCAAAAAGTGTAATAAATTCTCTTTTATCCTCGAGATTCTCCTTATAAATTATATTTTGAACTTTCATTAGGTCTACTGGAACATCTACAAAATGTTTCTTAAAAAGTAAGTCTAGATTTCGAATTTTAGAACCACCTCCAGAGATTTTAATACCTGATTTAAAATCAGTAACTGACTTACCAATATTTCTCATTTGGACTTCTATTTGATCAATTATATCTTCAAATCTTAATTCAACTATTTTTGAAATTTCTTTTTCATTTACATTTTTCTTTAAATCATCATTTGGAATTTCAACCTCAAACACTTTTGATTCATCTGCAAAATCAGAAAATGCAGATACATATTCTATTTTTACTCTCTCAGCTTCTTTAATTGATGTCTGAAGGTATGCAGCCATATCATTGGTTACCAAGCCTGAACCTAATGGTATAACTTTAGAATGAATCAAATAATTATCCTTAAAAATCAATAAGTTGGTTTTGTCAGCTCCAATATCAACAAAAATTACACCTAATTCTTTTTCATCATGTGTAAGATTAGAAGATGATGCAGCATAACCATCAAAAACGGGAAAAGGTTCAATTCCTAAATCTTCATTGAAACAATAATCTAATTGGGTAAGATTAAAATTTCTTACATGAATAACATGAGATTTAGCATCTATAGATTTTCCGACCATTCCAATTGGATTTCTAATTAATGGAGAACTTCCAATAAAATATCCTTGTTCAATATTATGTAAAACATATCTATCGGCTGAAACCTGTACATCCGAGCATTGATTTAAAAGCTTTTGCTTTATTTCTTCATTTATTTCGAAATCTGTATTTTCTCTAGAACGAATTCTGGTTGATGAATTAATTGACTTAATTCCTCTCCCAGATACTGATACCCATGCATCTTCATCAATATTGATTTTTGCATCTTTTTCCATTTTTTCTACAAGAATTTCAAGGTGAGTAAGTAATAAATCCTTATCAACTATATCTCCACAATCAATACTTTTACTTTGAATTTCACCTATGGATAAAACTTCAATTTTTCCATTAGGTAAAATTCTTCCAGCTGCACTTTTTATGCTATGTGATCCTAAATCAAACGCTATTTGAATTCTATTTCTCATTATGTTTCTTTTACAATTACCTGATTGTTGTATCTTAAATCAATGTATCTAAAATCTGTTAAAAATTTTTCTTCTTGTAATGCTTCCTGAAATGAATTTAAATATTTCATTTTTTCCTCAAGTTTTTGAGATCCTAAAAGTATTCTAGTCTTCCCATTTTTTAATATAATTTCATATTCACTTTCTTCATTAAATACAAATTCAGATATATTATCATAAATCATTGAGAAGTTATCTTTTGTGTATTTTATTATTGAAATTGAACTTAACACATTTGTTGATATAGTTTTGGACCCTTTAGGATACAATTCAGGGTTTGATTTAAAATTACTTAATATGGGCAAAGATAGATCGCAGTATTCAACTGGTAAACATATACCTTTTGAGTCTAGAATAATTAATTCATTACTATTTATTAATGCTATAGGCTCTCTTTCATATATTGTTATATCAACTATTGATGGAAATCTTCTTGAAATTTTACAATCAATAATGTGGTCAAGTTGAAGTATTTCATTTTTATAACTTTTTAATTCTTTTTCAAAAATACTATAAGATTTCAATATATCACTTTTCTCCTTGATTATTGATTGATCAAAAAAAGTGGTTCCATAAATATTAATTTCATCAATTTTGTATAAATTTTTGAAGTTTGCCCAATTCAACGATAATGTGAAAAGTAGTAACACTGATACTAAAAATAATAATAAACCTATAATTGAATTGTGAAATTGATTTAACATAAACCCTCAATTTCATCTTCATTAAAGCCTATTAATTTTACCTCGAGAGAAAGATTTATTTTAAATCTTTCCAGAACTTCTCCATGAGCTTTTTTTATTAAACGTATCATGTCATTAGATGAAGCTTTTCCATTATTAATAAAAAAATTAGCATGTTTATCAGATATCACTGCATCTCCAATACTAAAACCTTTCAAACCTGCTTCATCCAAAAGCTTTCCAGCAGAATTATTTTCAGGATTTTTAAACAAACTTCCAGCTGATCTTTGATTTAATGGCTGTGTATTTTTTCTACCTGATTGAGCTTTAATAAAGTTTTCATGAATAATATTTTCATCAGCTTTTTTAAGATCAAATTTTGCTGATAATAATATATCATCTTTTTGAAATGATGATTTTCTGTAAGAAAAATTCAAATCTTTTTTAGGAATTTTTTTTATTTCATTTTTTGAATTTATCAGCTCAACATGAATAAGATTTTCTGAAATCTCTCCTCCCCAAGCACCTGCGTTCATAATTAAGGCTCCACCTAATGTTCCTGGAACTCCATTCAAATTTTCTAATCCAATTAAATTATTTTTTACTGCATGCCTAACAATTTTTCCTAGCATAGTACCACATTCAGCATATAAAATATTATTCGAAACCTTGATTTGTTTTAACGAATTTTTTAGTGAAATCACTGCTCCTCTAATTCCCTTATCGCTTACAAGAACATTTGAACCAGAACCAAGAATAGTTAATTGAATTTTATTTTCGTTAATTATTTCAATTACTTTAATTAAATCCTGCTTGCTTTTAGGGAAAATCATCAAATCTGCTGGACCACCTATTCCATACGTTGTATGTTTTTTAAGAGACTCATTCATTAAACATAATGATGATGTCTCGCTATTTAATTCCTTCATAATATTTTCAATCATTGTAATGTTTTCCTAACTCTTCAGCATATCTCCAAATATTCCCAGCGCCCATTGTCAAAAAAATATCTCCCTTAACCCCAATTGACTTTACTTTTTTAACTATCTCTTCAGAAGAAACATATGAAACATTCTTGTGATTTAATTTTAACATTTCATCAATAATCAAATTTGAATTTATTGAATGGTCATCTTTTTCTCTTGATGCAAAAATATCAGTAATCATAACATTGTCTGCATTCATCAAAGCTTTTGCAAAATCCTTATAAAATTCTTTTGTTCTCGAAAAAAGATGTGGTTGAAATATTACATTTAAATTTTTTTTCCAATTGTTTTTTACAGCTTCTATCACATTTTGAACTTCGACTGGATGATGTGCGTAGTCATCAACAATCATTATATCTTTATTTGCTTTAATATCAAACCTTCTCTTAACACCACTAAAACCACCAAGTGCTTTGCACGCACTTTCAATATCAATTCCCATTGTTTCACAAACTGAGATAGCTGCGAGAGCATTATAAACGTTGTATTTGCCTGGTACTGATAGATTTACCAAAAATTTTTGATTTTTAACTATTAAATCAAATGAAGTACTTCCATCTTTCTGATTTAAATTTTCTGCATTGATATCAACATTCTGATTTTCTATACCATATGTTACTAAACGTTTATCAATTTTTGGTATTATTGATTCAATATTTTTGGAATCTTTACATACACATACAGTTCCATAGAAAGGAACAGAATTTGCAAATTGAAGGAAAGTATCTTTTAAATCGTCAATATCTTTGTAGCATTCAATATGTTCAAAATCAATATTATTTATTACTGCAATGGTAGGACTTAAATGCAGTAAGCTTTTGTTATACTCGTCAGCTTCAACAACTAATGTATCTCCTGCACCTAAAATTGAGTTAGACTCCAGTGACTTAATAACTCCGCCAACAATAATTGTAGGATCTAAATTCATTGATTTTAAAATAGTACCAACCATTGATGTTGTAGTTGTTTTTCCGTGCGTTCCAGCAATTGCAACTGTGGAGTTATTTAACTTAGCAATTTCAGAGATCATTTTTGCTCTTGAATAAACTAATATGTCTTTTGAATACGCCTCGATTAACTCTACATTATTTTTGGGGATAGCGTCTGAATATATCACCAATTGAGCATCTGATATATTTTCTTTACTGTGACCAATAGATACATTTATTCCTAAATTAATTAATCTTTGAACAATTGGTGAATCGACAATATCAGAACCTGAAACCAAAAACTCTTTATTTTTAAGAAGCTCTGCAATTCCGCTCATTCCTATTCCACCTATTCCAATCAGATGTACTTTTTTTACACTATAAAGCATATTTTTTTTCCAAAATAAAGTTAGAGATAATTGATAAAGTATTGGGAATATTAATATTATTAAAATTGCTTTTCATTGAATCTAAAATTCTATCATTTTGAGATATATTTCTTAAAGTTGATATAAAAGTCTCATTACTAAAGTTATCTTCTTCAATTAATTTTGAACAAAAATTATCATGAAGAAATTTTGCATTAAAATGCTGATGATTTTCTGATGAAAATTTAAAAGGAACTAATATTGAAGGTTTTTTAAATTTTATTAGTTCAGAAATGGTCATAGCACCAGATCTTGAAAGTACTAAGTCAACATTTTCGTATAAAAAGGGCATTGAGTCGCAATAATCATAAATTATTATATTTTCACTCTCAAAATGTTTTAATGACTCATAATTATTTTTACCAACTATCCATATGACATTCATAAAATCAAGCTTATGATTTTCCAAGGCTATCTTGATTTTTTCATTTAAAAATTGAGAACCTTGGCTACCACCAAAAACTAATAAAGTCCTTAATTCATTATTTAGATTAATATTCATACTTTTACTTTTATCTAAAAAAACTGGATTGCCTGAAAAAATAGTATTTGTTTTATTTAAAAATTTTTCAGCATTTTTGAATCCTAAAAAAACTGCTTTTGCATCTTTACTAAATATTTTTGTTACGATTCCTGGATATGAATTTTGTTCGTGTAAAATGAATGGAATTTTAAGCATCCTTGCTACTTGTAATGGTAAAAATGATGAGTAACCTCCGGTTGAAATAACCAAATTAGGTTTTTGTTTGATAAAAAATTTTAATACACTAAAAAATCCAATTATAACGTTCATTCCTACGATTATATTTTGAAATAATGATTTAAAAGAAACTTTTCTATTTAAACCTGAAATTTTAATAAGCTTATAGGCCATGTTTTCGCTATTTATCTTTGAGCTTTCAATTCCCTTTTTTGCTCCAATGAAAGAAAAATTAAAATCAGACTTTAAATTAAGTTCATTCTTAATAGCCATAAGCGGATAGTAATGTCCTCCTGTTCCACCACCACACAAAAGAATATTCATTTTAGGCATTTACTCTTAATCTCCATTTCTTAACATTAAGCTTTCTTTGAGCCCTACTAATATTTAACAGTATAGCAATCATCATTAAGTTGATAATTAATGATGAGCCTCCATAACTAATAAATGGTAAAGGTACTCCTGTAACAGGAATAACACCAATTACTACTCCAATATTGATAAATGCATAAATTGTTATACTTAAACCAAAACCAATTGATAGCATGATTCCAAAAATATCGTTTGATTTTTTAGAGATTTGTACAGCTCTATTAAAAATGATATAATAAACTAGCATTAAAATACTACCAGCAATAAAACCTAATTCTTCACCGATAATTGCAAAAATAAAATCTGTATGAGTTTCTGGTAAGTAAGAATATTTTTGTATGCTTTCCCCAATGCCCATTCCTGAAAATCCTCCTTGTTTTAAGCCAATCAAAGCTTGCTCTGATTGATATCCTACTGAAGCTGACGAACTAGGTGAATCAATAAATTCTAAAATTCTACGTAATACATAATTTTTTTCATTCAAAATAAAAATACCAATAGTTCCAACTGATAACACACCAATTGTTGCTAACTGAATAAAAGATGCACCACCAACAAAAAGCATTGTGAAAGCAATTAATAATAAAATTAAAGTTGTTGAGTTATCTGGCTGAATTATAATCATTAGAGCTATTGGTAATATTGATATCATCGGATAAAAAATACCCTTAACAAATTGCTTCATATATTTATAATTATTATCTATGTAACTGGCTAAGAAAATAATCATTGAAAACCTTGCAACATCAGAGGTTTGAAATGAAATAGGACCTATAGATAGCCATCTACAAGAATCACCATTACAGCCTTGAAATTTTGTATATAATAATAAAACAAATGAAATAAATAATAAATAAGGAGACAAAAATTGTAATTTTCTATAATTGATTTTTGTAAGTAAAACAAAAATAAAAAAAGCTGGAATAAGTTTTATCATTTGACTTACCAAAAAATATGTTCTTGATTCTCCGCCAGTAATTTCTAATGACTTTACCCAACTAGCGCTAAAAAGCATGAACAATCCAAAAGATATCAATGCAATTACTGATATAAATAATACCTTATCCTGACCTTGTTCTTTAATATTCATGCATAATACCTTTCTATAATATTTTTAAATTTTTTACCTCTTTCTTCATAATTACTAAATTGATCGAAGCTTGCGCATGCAGGAGAAAGCAAAACGACACTACTTTCAACAGCACTATCAATAGCTTTATGAACCGCGTTTTCAAAGTGTTCAATTTTTTCTACATTAATTTCATTTGAAAGTGAATTATAAATTTTGTCTGACGCTTTACCGTAGACGATAATTTTTAAAATGTTCTTTTTAAACAAAGAGATTTCACTAAAGTCATCCTCTTTTGGAATACCACCTAGAATTAAAATTACTTTTTTGGAAATTGATTCAAGTGCTTTAATTGCAGAATCAATATTTGTTGATTTGGAATCATTTATAAAATCAATACCTTTATATGAATTAAAGTGTTCAAATCTATGTTCTAAGCTCTCAAATTCACGAATAGCTTTATGAATGTTATCATTACTGACTCCGATCATACTAGCTATCTCAGAAGCAATAATAATATTTGATACATTATGAATTCCTTGCAGTGATATAGAGTTTGTATCAAGTGAAATACTTAGGTCATTTGAAAAAATTTTATTTTTTTTATAAAAATAATTTCCTTCTTCTTCCGTTATAGAATAAGGCATTATATTTTTATAGCTATCATCAACTTTGTTTTTTAAAAATTTATCATCATAATTGAAAAAACAATGCTTTGAATTATTAAAAATATTCAACTTTGCTTCAAAGTATTCTTCAATAGAATTATATCTGTCCATATGATCAACAGATATATTCAGTATAACTGAAATTTCTTTTTTTAAAGTTTCACAATGTTCAAGTTGAAAACTTGATAATTCTAAAATACAAAAATCAATTTCATTTTTTTCATACAATCTATTTTCAAGTACAATTTTTGAGAACGGAATACCAATATTGCCAGACTTAAGAACTTTTTTTTGGGTGCTAAGTATATCTGTTAGAAGAGAGACAGTAGTTGTTTTACCGTTTGTTCCAGTAATACAAATATTTTTTGATTTCGAAAGATTTCCAGCAAATTCTATTTCGCTTATTACCGGAATTCTTTCAGCATTAATTTTACGCAAGATTTTGGAATTATTAGGGATTCCAGGTGACTTAATTATAATATCAGATTTCAAAATTTGATTTGAATGAACACCAATTTCTAATTCAACACCTAACATTTTTAAATCGTCAATAAATATTTGATTAATATTTTCATTTGAATCTGATACAAAAACATTATTATTTAAACTTTTGGCCAATTTTGCAGACCAGTATCCACTTTTACCTAAGCCTAAAATACCAATATTTTTTCCCTCATACTTCATTGGTTTTGTTTTCTTATATATGCAGGAACATCATAATCAGCACTTTGATCAAAGTCATCAAAAACTAGTGTTGGACCATCATTTTCTTCATCAAAATTTTCATTATCTATATTTTCTTCATTTTTTTGATTATACAATGTTGTGTTAGCTTTTTCCATTAAGTCATTTGTATTTTTATTAAAATTACTTTTTTGAATTTCTTTTTTATACGCAACATCTTCAATTGGAGTTCTATTAAATCCCGTAGCAATTACTGTAACTTTTAATTCATCATCCATATTTTCATCAACAACACATCCAAAAATTAAATGCACTTCCTGACCAGCTTCTTCATAAATCAGCTTGGTAGCGGCATCTACTTCGCGCATTGTCATTTTTTTATTTCCTGTAACGTTAACTAAAGCTGCTTTTGCACCTTTTATTGACTGATTATCTAAAAGTGGGCTACAAATTGCCTGCTGTGCAGCTAAAACAGCTCTTTCTTCTCCTCTTGCAGTGCCAGTTCCCATCACTGCATCTCCCATTCCACTCATAACCGTTTCAACATCAGCAAAATCAATATTTACATTTCCTTGCTTATTAATAAGGTCTGAAATACTCTGTGCTGCCTGAAGCAATACTGAATCTGATTCAGCAAATCCTTCTTCAAGTGTAGTATTATAATCAATAACGGAAAGTAATTTTTCATTAGGTATTACAATCAATGTGTCACAAAAGTTCCTCATTGTTGCAATTCCTTTCATTGCAGCTGACATTTTTTTTGGACCTTCAAAATTAAATGGTAAAGTGACAATACATACAGTCAATATACCAAGCTCTTTACATATTTTTGCTACTACTGGAGCAGCCCCAGTTCCTGTTCCACCTCCCATACCTGCTGTAACAAAAACTAAGTCGGATCCAGCAACTATTGATGAAACTGCTTCCTTATCATGCATAATTGCTTTTCTTCCAATTTCAGGTTTTGCTCCAGCTCCTAGTCCTTTTGTCAAATCTTTTCCAATTTGAATTTTAGTTTCAGCAGGATTACTATCTAAATCTTGCGCATCTGTGTTTATAGCAATAAACTCAACACCTTCCATTCCAGAGGTGATCATTCGATTTATTGCATTACCTCCTGCTCCGCCGACTCCTAGGACTTTAATCCTAGCTTTTTGTGTTGAAAATTCATCGAATTCAAATAACATAATTATCTCCTTATTCTTTAAGCTCTGCTTTCAAAATGCAGATTGATTCTTTTTCTATTTTAGTACCAGCCTCAATACTTTGACTAACAATAAGCCCACTGCCACTAATTTGAGGCTTAATTCCTACTTTTTTTAAATCTGAAAATGCATCTCGAACTGTTTTACCAATTAGATTAGGCATTTCTACATACTCAATTTTTATTTTATAATTTTTTTGAATCAAAATAGGCTTGTTCTTTACTCTTAAATTTTTTGATCTTGAAATTGTGATCGATTTATCTATATTTATAATTCTATCCATTACAGACTTAAATACCGGAGCAGCTGAAATACCACCCCAATGTAAATTTCTTGAAACGTCTGGACTGTCAATTATTATTAAACATAATAATTGTGGATTTTCATAAGGAAAATATCCTACAAAACTTGAAATAAATTCCTTTTCAGAATATTGACCATCAATCAATTTTTTTGAGGTACCAGTTTTTCCAGCTACATTCCAACCATCAATTGCCGCTGACTTTGCACTTCCATTCTCAACAGTATGAGATAACATTAAACCTAATTTTTCAGAGTTAGATTGGGATAAAATTCTTTTTTTTGTATTTCTTTGATTTTTAATAATTGTATCATCATATTTCTCGATTCTTTCAACAACATATGGCTTTAATAAGAATCCACCATTAGCAATTGCTGCATATGACATGGCAATTTGCAATGGAGTAGCAGAGATTTCATAACCTATTGGAACACTATGCATTGAAGATAAAGTCCATTTTGAAGGCTCTCTAAATGTACCGGGTTGCTCAGTAAAAGAATCAAAGCCGGTTTTTGTTCCATATCCAAACTCTCTAGCTTGATTATAAATACTTTTTTTTCCTAAATATTCTGCAATTTTAATAGTTCCAATATTACTTGAGAATGCAAGAATCTCTTTCACATTCAAAACAGTATGCGGCTCTGAATCTTCAATCATTTTAATATTATGAAAATTATAAGGACCTTTAACATTATACTCATCTGTTAAAGATATATCGCTTTCTAATGCTGCAGCCATAGTTACTATTTTAAATGTAGATCCTGGCTCAATTAAATCACTGACAATCTTGTTTCTTTGTAATTCAATATCAAAATCATTTGGAGAATTAGGATTATAATCTGGTAGATTTACCATAGATAATATTGCCCCAGTTTGAGGATTTAAAATTAATCCCATTGATGCACTAGCTCCTACCTTCTCCATCTGAATAATTAGTTCATCTCTTAATACAGCCTGATATTCTTTATTAATTGTTAAAGTAATATCTGCGCCATTTTTAGCTTCTTGCGAAGGTAATGTTGGGTCAGAAATTTTTACTCCTAAACCATTTCGCTTTGACAGCTTTGAACCACTTACTGGTTTTAAGAATTTATTATATTTTGATTCTAATCCAGAAACCCCTTCATCATCAATATTTGTAAAACCAACTATTTGAGATACAAGATTATCCTCTGGATAATATCTTTTATAACTTTTTTTAATAATTAGTGAATTAGGATATTTTTTTTGAAGATATTCGCAATTTCTATTGATCTTTTTTTCAAGATCAATATAGTCTTTACCAGTACTAACTTTAGATAAATAAATTTCTTTATCAGTTCCGGTACATTCAGAAAGATCATTCAATAAATTATTATTTAAAATCTTTTGAGGGTGAATCCCAATTCTATAAAAGGTTAAATTTTGTGTGAGATTATTACCATTCACATCATAAAAATTTCCTCTAAAGCCATTGATAGATTCTAACTTGATTCCTTGAGGGCTATTAAGTTTATTAATTATTTGGATATTAAAAAGCCTAAAACCAAATCCTATCCATATAAGCATAATTGATATATGAACGAAAATTATTCTTTTTTTAAATTTGATATAGTTTTTAGTCATTAATATTTATAATTATTGTTTCAGGATTACTTGGAACTAATCCAATTTCTTTTGCTTTCTTTGAAATAACATCTGCTCTTTTCATTCTTTCAATTGAATTTTTTTTGAGCGTTAAATCTTCATTAAGTTTTGTTAATGTTTTCTTATTAAAATCAATGCTAGCTTGAGTTTTGTCTGCCTCAACAAATGCTGCAAAATAAACTGTGAGTGTTATTACTAAAACAACAAACATGTAAACCCATTTCATGTTTTCTCTTTTTTGTTTTTCTGCTTTATTTAATCTTTTTTTCTTAGCCAATTTTTTCTCCCACTCTCATTTTTGCACTTCTTGCTCTTTTGTTTAAACCAACTTCCTCTTTAGAAGGAATTAGAGGTTTTTTGTAAATTAAATTAATCTTTTTTTTATGCTTCAAATCTTTGAATTTATGTTTTACGATTCTATCCTCAATTGAATGATAGCTTATTACAACAATTCGTCCTTGAGGACTAAGAAGATCTATAAAATTATCTAAAAAAAATTTTAAGTGATTTAATTCATCATTAGTAGCTATCCTTAAAGCTTGAAATATTCTAGAATATGTTTTAAGCCTATATTTGAAAGGTGTAACTTGGTCAACAACAGATGTGATAGCTAATACATCAACTTTATCATTCAAATCTTTAATTTTTTTTGCAATTTTATATGCATGTCTTTCTTCACCATACTCTTTAAAAATTTTTGTCAATTCTTTGAGGTCATTTTGATTAACAATTTTTTCAGCAGTATTATTAGTAGAATTTTTATCAAAACGCATATCTAACGAAGATTGAAATTTATGCGAAAATCCTCTTTTATTATCTTCTAGCTGGAATGAAGAAAGACCTAAATCAAGGAGAATACCATCGACCGATTCTAATTTAAGTTCTTTTAAAATACTTTTTAAATTTTTGTAACTATCATTAAAAAATTTAAAATTTTCGTTTGGTAATAATCTTTTTTTGGCAAATGAGATTGAATCTTTGTCTCTATCAATTCCAATTAATAAACCCTTATCAATTTTTTGAAGAATGGCCTCAGAATGACCTCCAAGTCCTAGTGTTCCATCAATATAAATTCCATTATCTTTTATTTTTAAGTTATCTATTGTTTCCATCAACATTACAGGAATATGTCTGTTATGAGTTGATGAAAAAGAGACCATCAGATATTTACTCTTTCTGATAGCTCTTCGTACGACTGATCGTCAATTTCATCAGACTGATCTACTTTTCGAAGTAAATTAGGATTCCAAATTTCAATTTTATTTAAAACGCCAATAATTGTTACATCTTTATCTATAGATGAATAATTAATTAAACTTTGAGGAAGAACAAATCTTCCTTGAGAATCAAACTTTAAAATATTTGCGTGTCTTAAATGATTTCTTAAAAATATCCTATTTGTTTTTGATAAAGAAGAAAGTTGAGTTAATTCATTTTGAATAAAATTCCATTCACTAATTGGATATATCCATGCACATTGATCTATTCCTCTGGTGACAACAAATGTTTTTTTGTCTTTTTTAGAAAATTGTTTTCTTAAGGGTGCAGGAATATTAATTCGATTTTTTGAATCAATAGAAAATGTAAACTGTCCTGTAAATGTATATTGGCTACTCATATCAAAATAAGGGAATTTAACCCACTATTAACCACTTATCTTACAATATTGAGGGAGTTTATGTCAATAAAAATGTTATCTTTTGGTAAAAAAGATAAATTAATTTTTTGGAAGATATTTTTTTATAGTAATTGAGTAAGGATTAGAACTTAAAATTACTTCAACTGGAAAATCATTTATTATATTTTTTGAAAAATCTTGATATGAATTTTCAGAGAATAAAATCAATTCATAATCAACAGTATTTGCAATAAGTAAAGATTTTTCTTCTCCACCCCATTGTTC
>Ga0208390_1000238_pt1 | contig 18746 bp, 15 predicted proteins | sample Knorr_S7_td_Surf_FD_185594 | JGI IMG/M metagenome (GOLD analysis project Ga0208390, IMG submission 185594) | Marine microbial communities from Southern Atlantic Ocean transect - Knorr_S7_td_SurfaceA_ad_6m_LV_A (SPAdes) (version 2) | ecosystem: Environmental > Aquatic > Marine > Oceanic | place...
AATTCTTGAAATTATAAAATAATAATTTTGATCCTCGCTCAACTGCATTGCTACAAGCATTGGAATAGAGCATATTAATAAAGAGAGAGTTACTATTTTACTCATATTTAATTGATTTAAGGATTTGTTCTTCATTTGAAACGCCTAAATAGTTTTTTGCTTTCGATTTGACTATTAAACCATCATCTGAAAAAATAAAATTATATGTCATTTTTACAGGAGTTTCATATAAATAATTAGTTAACTGAAATTCATTCTCATTTAGCCATGATCCGATTGATGCTATCTTTTTATTTTTTTTATATCTAAGTGATGACTTTGGAAGAATTACAGAACGTCTTGATCTTGTAAAAGGAAGATGGGTTTTTAGACTATTTCTAATAAAACTATCATAATCAAATGATATTAGTTCCTTTTCATTTTCTATTTCTAATTCTATAAAATTATGATTTTCACCTATTTTGAAACTAATTGATTTAACACCTTCTTCATTATCTTCAATTTGATATTCTTTACTAAAACTCTTTATTATTGAATTCTTAACTCCCATTCTATTTGAGTATGGATTTAAAGACAAGGAAGACAACTTTTTTTTAAGTTTATTATAAGCAATGTCACTTTTAATAATTTTAGTTTCACTAGTATTTGGAAGTATTATATCCCATACTAATTCCATAACTAAGGCTAAATCATTTGTTCCCGAGGTTATAGCAATTACCATATCTTTTTCAGGGATAACTAAGCAAAACTGTCCCATAGCTCCATCTCCACGATAACTATTGTATCTTGATCTCCAAAACTGAAAACCATAACCTTGAGTCCAATCATTAATGGGATTGCTACCATTTGAAACTTGTTTAGATGTTGCAGAATTAATCCATTCTTCACTTAAGATCTGTTTTCCATTCCAATTTCCTTTTTTTAAATAGAGTTGTCCAAACTTTGCAATATCTTCTGTTTTTAAATGAAGTCCCCATCCTCCAACATTAATACCTATGGGATCTTCTTCCCATTCAGGTTTATCAATACCTAAAGGTTTGAATAATCGAGGGTATAAATAATCTACTAATTTTTCATTAGTAACCTTTTGAATTATTGCTGAAAGAATATAGGTTGCAGGTGTATTATACATGAAGTGAGTACCAGGCATGTATTTAATCTCTGAACTAAGAAACTTACTAACCCAGTCTAACTCTTCTCTGTAAATGTTTGGTTCACTAACATGACCAGTACTCATAGTTAAGAGATCAACAATTCTTAACTGATTTAATTGCCATGAGATATCTTTTGGTTTTTTATCAGGGAAAAAAGATATTACCAAATCGTATATAGAAAGTAAATCTTCTTGAACAGCAAAACCAATAGCAGTTGAAGTGAAACTTTTACTTAAAGACCAAAGTTCGTGTGGGGTGTTTTTTTCATATGGAGACCACCAAGCTTCAGTAATCACTTTATCGTTTTTCACAATCATTAAACTATGGATTGCATCTATTTTTTCTTCTGCTGTATTGATGAATTCAAGAATTGTCTCAGAAGAAATACCATAATCTTCCGGAATACCTCTTTCAAGATTATTATTCTTCTGACCAGTTAATGATAAAGAGGATATCCAAAGAAATAATAAAAAAATATTTCTCATTTAAATTATCTTTGATTTATTAAAAATGTATTTTCATCTTTCAACCATTTATCCAAAAGATTTCTACCTTTTTCAGCAACTTCTTTAAACTCAAATTTATTTATAAGATTTTTAGATTCTAAAGGATCATTTTTTATGTCAAATAGAATCTCATATCTTTTCCCATAAACAATACTCCTTACATATTTAAATTTATCAAATCGAACCATTCTCCCAAACTGATTTTGACTGTATACAACATTAAATTCGCTTTCTTTATTATTTGGATATAATATTTCATTTTTAAAACTCCGACCGTCAAGATCAACAGGAATTGACAAGCCAGCTAAATCTAATAAACTAGGCATGATATCAATTGTTGAAATCAATGCATTTTCATTAACTGTTTTTGGCTTAATAATTTTTGGATATTTAATTATCACAGGAATTTTAGATGACTCTTCGTAAAAAGTTGTCTTTGCAATTAGTTTATGGCTACCAGCCATTTCTCCATGATCGGTAGTAAAAATTATGATAGTATTATCACTAATGCCTTTATTTTGAACAGATTTTATTAACTGTCCAATATGTCTATCAGTATTTTCTATTAGTAATTGATAGGTAGAAATAAAACGCCTCCATTCATCTTTATTTAAGCCAAAAACTTCATAATACATAAAATCTTTATGTAAAATCATACCCTTTTCATATTTAACATCATGATTTTCAGGAACGTTAGGGCGTGGCTGATAACGTAAATAGGGCTCTCTATCATTTCTAGCAAAATGGATAGCATCAGTAAAGGTTGCTCCAGCTACTTTACCTCCGAGAACTCTGCATATATCATGAGGATTAATTAGGGATAATGTCATAAAAAAGGGTTTATCACCTTTTTGATCTTGAACATACTGAATAGCGTCTTCCGTGAATATAGGGTCGTATGCTGATCCTTCTGCTAACATTCCTCCATTTGAGTGCATCATTGATCCAAATTCAGTGGCACTTGCATATCCATACCCTCCTGCATGTTCTTTACCAAAATAAGCAACATTATAGCCAGCATCTTTAAATGTTTTTCCTAATGTAGGTATGATTTCAGCTTGATCAAGAATAGAGTCTTTTTTTAAATTAAAACCTACATCATTATTATGTGAATATAAGCCTGTAAAAAGACTAGCTCTAGCTGGAGTGCACAAAGGGTATGTAGAGTACGATTGGGTAAATCTAACACCATCAGAAGCAAGCTTATCTAAATTAGGAGTTTTAATACCATTGCTATAATTACCTGAACCATCTGAAACTTTTGTAGACCATTGATCAGAAATAATCAATATTACATTTGGTTTTTTCTCATGTTTTACTGAATCATTACAAGAAATTAATATTGATATAAAAAATAAAATATATATACACCAAATTCTTTTAAGCATAATTAATTTCTTTCAAAACCATTGTAACGAACCCAATCGAAATCTGCATAAGAGTTTGTTTTTTGACCATTTGAAGTTGCATAAATCCCAACATTTGCACCCGTGTACATCATTCCTAGTAAAATATTATCAGGAGTTTCACCAAGTTCCTCATACGAGTAACCTCCATCAACTGAATAATGATACAAATACTTACTGTTTTTAGATGTTATTTTTAACAATATATCACCATTATAGTTTTTCAAAAGTTTAGACTTATATGCTTTTACATCAGATCCTGATACACTAAAACTAGAAAGATTAGGATTATTATCTCTCTTTTCACTTACACTCAATTTGATGTAGTTTTCTTTACCGATTTTTTGAACAGTTAAATTGATAAAATTTAAGTCTTTTTGATAAACACTAATTCCAGCTTCCTCCAAATGTTTTTTTGGTTTGAAACTCATTTTTGCTTCAAATTCAAAATCACTCTCTTTTTGAGTAAAACCAATTACATTATATCTTCCTCGTAGTGAAAATGATTCAGGCTTAAGGTATAGCCTTAAACTACCTTTGTTTGATGATAAAGAGTAGGAATTTGGCAAAGGGACTCTTCGATATATCCAATCCGGACTTAATTCATTTGCATCAAAATTTTCAATAAAATCGTTATTATAGAATTGATTTTTATCTTCAAATGGAAGTGGATTAATACGTTCCACTTTCCCTGTTAATGGAGCTGCTACTGGAAAATCAACATATCTTGGTTCCCATTTAGTTTCACTAACTTGTTCCCAATGAGAAATTTGTTCTTCCCATATAATCGGTATTAAATGCGTTTCTCTTCCCATGTTTGAATGTCCATCAACATCATTTCTTTTTCCAAGAGCAACCATAAACCATCTCCCATCTTCAAGTTCAACAAGATCTGCATGACCAGTGCTATGTACCCAGTTATATTTTGAAAGATGTCTTGATGTCAAAACAGGGTTTCTAAGTGAAGGTAAATAAGGACCAAAAACGTCTTTACTGTAAGCCATCATAACTGCGTGGTTGTGACCGGTTCCACCCTCAGCAACTAACAGATAGTAAATACCATTAACTTTATAAATATGTGGCCCTTCAGTATGACTTTTATCACATCCCCCATCCCAAAGTGAATATCTGTCTCCAACTAATTTCCAATTATCTAAATCTAATTCTTGCACCCAAATCGCTCCAATTCCACTTTTGTTCATATCTCCAGGTTGGTGTGTTCCAACAAAATACACTTTACCATTATCATCAAAAAATAAGTCAGGGTCTATCCCTGGCGCATTTTCAATTACATATGGTTCTGACCAAGGTCCAGCTGGATCTTTTGCTGTAATAATAAAGTTAGTATTAGGAATTTCATTATGCATGTTAGTTGTAATGATGTAAAAAGTACCATTATTATATCTGATAGTTGGTGCATGAATACCTCCATTCTCTTGCACAGTAACAAGATTAACATCACTTGATGCTTGACTAGGTCTATGTAAACCATTACCAATTAATTTCCAATTCACTAAATCTTTACTATGGTGAATTGGTAGACCTGGAAAGTACTCAAAAGATGAATTTACAATATAAAAGTCATCACCAACTCTACAAATTGATGGATCTGGATATCCGCCGGTTATTATAGGGTTAGTAAATGTGTTTTGTCCGTTTAAATGGAAACCAATTAATATGGAAAAAATAACAGTAAATATGTGTCTCATAATATGATAAATTAAAAATCGGGGGAAATAGCTTTTAACTAAAACCCCCGATTTATCTAAACTAAATTAATTTCTTAAATTTTTATTCGCACTTAGTAATAAAGATAATGTCAGTGTCGTATCCTGGATTTTTTACAACAATAGATCCATCTGCATTAGAGAAATTCAGATGTAACTGAGTTATAACATTTCCATCAGGAACAGCAAAGAATCCTGGAGGCCACATTGTAGCAGACCATACATTACTTCCAGTAAGTGTCATCGGTGTTGCAGGTCCGGAAACAACTGTACCATCAGCTAACATCACTTTTGCGTTCATATGAACTTCATTAGCGTCTAATAATGCAGTAGCAGCACCATCTTTACCCTCTTTAGCATCAAAGGATACAGTAAGGATATCATCAAACAGGTAAGATTCTGGTGCTATTGTTGCGGTAAACGTCGGCGCAGGACCAGTTAAATCAGTTGCATCAGAACCAGCACCAGTGATAACAATACTTTGGTAAAAAGTATCCCAGTGACGTGATTCAGCATCTTGAATAGACTGTCCCCAAGCATTCTCTTGCTTGAATCCATTTTGATGACTACCTACCCAGTAACCTAACTGAGCACCACTGTGTCCTGGACCTACAGGAATAGTAACGGTGATTGTTCCATTTATACCAGCAGGTGACTTAGCGTCAGGATCACTACCAACATCAACAGGTTTGTCAGATCTAAAAGCAACCCACTCAACTTCACCATAATTCTCACCAATAGGTAAGATAGCATTCATATCTGTCGTATATGAATTACCTGACTGTTCACCGTCAAGTCCTTTGGATTTATTACCCCAAAAAGATATATCCTCAGTATCAGCAGACATAGGTCCAAATCCTGGACGTGCATCGCTAATTCTAAGAGGTGAGTCAAATTTTACGGTTGCTGTATTTTTAGCATCCCATGTTTTTGGAACTAACATACCAAACCATAAAAATTTATAGTTCTGATTGTTTTGATTTTCAGTAGATAAGTTAACATTTACTGTTACAGTCATCGTATCACCTACCTTTACAGAAGCAGGTTGAGTCACACCTGTTATATCAAAACAAGATGTAACAAACAAGAATATTAATGGGAGAGCTATTAATCCCGCGAATATTTTTTTATAATTAATATTTTTCATAGTCGTATATATTATTTTTTAAAGTGGTATTTGTAAGTAGTCTCTCCACATCCTAGACTAAACTCCAGTCCAAGTGAAGTGTTGTTCATTCCGTAGAGAGGAAAAGATAATGCGACAGGCACAACATCTGTTCCGTTCGTAAACTGAATACCAGTAGGTTTATAATCATCATTAAATGACCAACTTCCTGAACTAAAATCACCAACCATTGTGGTTAATGTAGGAAATGGCATTGTAGTTGAACTCAATGAAAAAGTACCATCTGAAATGGTTAAGTTTAATGCAGCATCAAAATGACCAGCTAAGCTAGTTCCATTTCTTTCAATACTGAACAAACTCCAATCACCATTGATATCAGCTTTGTAATTGATTAATGCATCTTCTCTCACATCGTAAGAGCTTGATTCATCTTCACATGCAATAAGAAAAGCAAGCGAAAAAAATGAAAATAAAAGAATATTTCTCATAAAATTTAAATTTAAGTTATTTAGTTATAGTTTTTATTATTATAGTTTTTGTTATTATTAATTTTTTACCATCCATGTATATCTGAATCTTGATTTGATAAGGGATATACTAGAAGTGTATTGTAAGTAGAAAATGGAATAACTCCATTGCCTCCTTCTGCAACGATATCTTTCTGCAGTCTTCTGGTATTGTAAAATCTATCACCCCACTCAAAGCAAAGCTCAATTGATCTTTCATTGTAAATTATCTCCAACATATCTTCAGTTGACGGAACTCCCGAAATTAAACCCGCAGAGGCTCTATTTCTTAGCATATTTATATCAGCTACATCTGCAGCAGATACAGATCCATTCTTCATTATATTAGATTCAGCTCTAGTTAGGTACATTTCAGCAAGTCTTAGAACTATATAGTCCGACGATACAGAAGGATATTTTTTATCAATATATACAAGGCCATCAGCTTCTGTCATTAAATTACCAAATCTATTATCAGTAGGATTAGCATTTCTTAGTTGTGCAATTAAACCGTAAGGATTTAGTGAAGCAACTCCAGTATCTTTATCAGCTTTCATATTAGCATTCATTATGGTTGAAACACCAAAATTATTCTCAGTTCTGTTGGTAATAATTGTATATATAGCTTCAGCAGATGCGTTTCCTCTTGAATATATATCAGCAACATTGGCTTCTAAGGAATGAGCACCAGAAGTTATAACTTCATTAGCTCTAGCATAAGCTAAATCATATTCGCCAAGATAGAAATACATTCTAGCAGCCATTGCTGTAGCTGCTTTATGAGTACTAACACCATCAGAGACAGCAAAATGTTTTCTAGCTTCCTCAATGTCATACTTAAATTGAGCAATAAGTTCACTTCCAGAAGCTTGTGGCACTCTTGCGTTTGTTCCTAAAACGGTAGTAACTAATGGAACAGATTTTTGAGTAGTTGGGTGAGTGTAAGTCATATGAAACTGAAAATAAATTGCAGCTCTTAAAAAGTGCGCATCACCAAGCACTTTACTTTTTTCACCTGCAGTTCCATACATGCTCTCAACATCAGCATTCAGAACAGTATTAACTTTGTTTAATGTTCTGAAGCCATTTCCATATGAGTTTCCACTAAACATATTTGGAACACCCGTATTAGTCCATTTATAGTAAGGTGCCCAGTTCGCAGAATTCCTAACGGAATAATCTCTCACAAACCCAGATGTTATCATTGGTTGATATGCATAAAACCCTCTCATGTTATCGTATGCACCATGAATCAAAGCATTCATCGATGCAATATCTGTTAATTTATCAGCTGATAAACCAATTGATGGATCTTCTTCTAAAAAATCTTCACACGATGTAAATGTCAAAAATAAAACTGACAGAAGAAGTAAAATTTTATTTGTTTTAAATGTATAATTGTTTTTCATTTTTATTATAATTTAATGTTAATACCTAGGTTTACTGATTTTGCTTGAGGAACCTGTTTCCATTTATCCATCAAATTTAGATTTCCTCCTCTTACATAATTTTCTGGATCGTACATCGATCCAGGTGCATTTGTAAATGTTAAGAAGTTAGTAAATTTAGCGAATAAATCTACACTTTTCACCAAACTACTATCTTGAATATTAAACCTGTAGGCAATCGTTAAATCTCTCATTCGTAGATAGTCAATCTCTGCTACATATTCAGACGTTCTTCCCCATATTGTTGGATCAGTTGTTACTTGAGCTACTCTTACTATATCACCAGGGTTTCTCCATCTACCTAGCTGACTTCTAAGTGGAGTTATATTCATTGAACCATAGGCAAACTTTCCTTGAATTTGCTCACCAGAAGCAATATAAGTTTGACCGACAGAAAAATTCCATAGGGTACTAACAGACCAATTTTTATAAGTTAATCTACTGCTAAATCCACCTGTGAAATCAGGATAAGGATTTCCAAAAGGCACTCGATTTGCATTTAAAAAATTGTTTAGAGAGCCAAATTCAGATGCTGCCTCAGCAACAGTTAGATGTCTACCATCTAGTGCTTGATATATATCCTGACCTGTAGCTGGTTCAACACCAACCCAAATTGGAATAGTTTGAATACCAATAGGCTTTCCTATATATATAGAAGTTGTTCCAAATCCAGGAATATCAATACCTTCAGCATTGTCTCCAATATCGATGACCTCATTAGTGTTCCAAGCGTAAGTCAGTTCAGCGTCCCAAGTGAAATCATCTTTGTCAACAAGTGTAACTCCAACCATAGCTTCAATACCTTCATTTTTTATTTCTCCTAAATTGGTTGTTACCTGAGTTAAACCGCTAAGTACAGTTACAGGGTAAGGCAGTAATAAATCTTGTGTTAATTTTTCGTAAACGTCAACATCCAATCTGAACTTACCATCAAACATTTGCATAGATAAACCAATATTTGTTTGTAGTGCTGATTCCCAACCAAGCTCGTCATCACCAATATTTGCTAGAGTGATTCCCGATGCACCATTATAATTCGCTTGAGCATAAGTGGAAGCCCAGGCATAGTTACCAATTTCAGCATTTCCTGAAACACCATAACTAGCTCTTAATTTTAGGTAGTTAACTGTCTCTTTAATACCATCAAAAAATGGTTCTTCACTGATGTTATATCCCAATGAGACAGCTGGGAAAAGACCCCATCGTTTGTTTCTACCAAATACTGATGAACCGTCTCTACGAGCAGTTACGGATAATAAATATTTTCCATCAAAATCGTAATTGACTCTTCCTAAAATTGATAAAAAAGTTTTCGCGCTCTCATTGTAATAACTTTCTACCACTGCTGCATCTTGAGGAGTTTTTAAAGTCGAATTTGAAAACCCGGTTCCTCTTATGTTGTTTACTTTAATAGTGTTTTTTGAAGCTTCAACACCTGCTAACACATCCAAACGATGTTTTCCAAATGTATTTCTGTAGTTCAAGAGATTTTTAAAATTCCATGAATTCCTAGAACCAGCCGATGAAAATGCTCGTGCTTCTCCATTACTATCAATGATAGAACTTAAATACGAAGCATCATTATTATTGATACTATTAATACCGTATTCAGCTCGGTAGGATAAACCATCTGCCAATTTATAATTTAAGAACCAATTAGCTAAAAAAGTTCTAGCTTTTGAATTATTTTCCCAGTTGTCAAGACTAGCTCTGACACTTCGCAAGGGATTAAAATATGTTCCATCAGCCTTGAAAACAGGGTGTATGGGTAAATTTTGGTTTGATCTTCCAAGTCCATTTTGTACTGGAACTGGACTGCTGTCTATATAAGTAAAGAATAATCTAGTTCCAATGGTAAGATCATCAGTAATTTTATGCTCAAGGTTTGTTCTTGTAGAAAGTTTTAAATATTCATTTCCAATAAAAATAGATTCCTCATCTAAAAAACTACCACTTATATAAAACTTTGTTCTTTCATCACCACCTGAAGCAGAAACATTAGCTCTGTATGACACTCCTTGTTGAAGTGCTTGGTCCTGCCAATCAGTATTTGTAACCTGGGCCTCAGCTTGAGTTAAACCATCAACTAGAACACCACTGTTTTGCCAAAACAAGGCTGGGTCTTCTCCAGAGTTATACCATGCCTCTTGAGCAAGCATTAAATACTCTTTCCCATTTACAAAGTCAATTTTTCTTGTTGCTTCAGAAATTCCAGTGTCGATTGAAATATCAATTTTTGTTTCGCCAGCACTACCTGATTTAGTAGTAATTAAAACTACTCCACTTGAACCTCTAGCTCCATATATAGCGGTAGCGGCAGCGTCCTTTAAAATTTCAATTGATTGAATATCGTTTGGGTTAATTGAAGCTAATAAGTTTCCACCACCATCATCTATAAAAAAGCCTGCGTTGGATCTGTCGCTTACAGCTCCAGACTCAAGAATGATTCCATCAATTACAAACAAAGGTTCTGAACTAGCAATTGCTGAGTTTGCACCCCTAATTCTTATTTTTGTCTGAGCTCCTGACATCCCTGAACCAGTTACAACCTGAACCCCCGCAGCACGACCTTGTATAGCCTGCTCAAAGGACGGTAAAGCTGTATTTTGTAAATCTTCGCTCCTTATTTTTGAAACAGAGCTGGAAAGATTTTTTTGGATAGTGGATCCATAACCAGTAACAATAACCTCATTAAGTTCAGTTGCTGACTCTAATAAAGTAATATCTAATTGAAGTTGACCAGAATAAACCACAGTTTGGCTGTCGAAACCTAAGTAACTAAATTCAATTTCATCACCATTAGAAACCCCACTAAGCACATAATTGCCATCAAAATCAGAAAGAGTTCCACTTCCAGTTGTTAGATTGATCACATTAGCGCCTGGTAAAGGCTCTCCTTCACTTAAAATAGTTCCTCTAAGTTCTTGAGCGTAAGAATTGAATCCTACAGATAAAATAAATAAAAACAATACTATTGTTTTTTGATTAATTGTTGAATAAATACTTTTTTTCATATTATGAATTTAAAAATGAAAAGAATGTTTTCTGATCAAATATATAAATTTTTCTAATAAATTTTACCTAATCAATAAATTTGAAAACGTTTTCTTAATTATTCCTCATACTACCTCTGAAATTTTTTAATTAATTATAATAAAAAATATTATAAGTACGAAATCATTTTCGTTATTTTACCCCAATAAATTCCTTTGATAAAAATTAAAATTCATTTTAGTTTTATTTTAAAAACTATATTCCAATCAATAATTAATTAAATCAATTGATTGAATAAAAAATTCATTATGATTAAAAATATTTTATAAATACCTAAATTTGCGCATGCTCTCAAAACTTGAAAAAAATTTAATTGAAAAAGAAGAGACTTTTTGCTCAAACAATTACAGACCACTTCCTGTTGTTCTAAAAAAAGGAAAAGGCATTTATGTTTGGGATGTTCATTCAAAAAAATATTATGACTTTTTGTCCGCATACTCTGCTGTTAATCAAGGGCATTGCAACTCGAAAATTCTTTGGGCTTTTATAAAACAGTCAACCAAGCTAACTCTTACATCAAGAGCATTCTACAACAGTGAATTGGGCGATTCATTTGAATTTATCACAAAAGCTTTTGGTTACGAAAAGATGATGCCAATGAATTCTGGAGCTGAAGCTGTTGAAACGGCAATTAAAATTTGTAGAAAATGGGGGCACGAAATAAAGAAAATCAAGGAAAATAATGCTAGGATTATTGTTTGTAATAATAATTTTCATGGCAGAACTACAACTTTAGTTTCATTTTCCTCTAGTGAAAAAAGTAGAAAAAATTTTGGACCGCTTACAGGAGGTTTTATTGAAATTCCCTACAACAGTACAGAAGCACTTGAAAAAATTCTCTCCAAAAATAAAGATATTTGTGGTTTTTTAGTTGAACCAATTCAAGGTGAAGGTGGAGTTGTTGTTCCTAATGATGGTTACTTAAAAAAATGTAAAGAGTTATGTGAAAAATATAACGTTTTACTAATTGCTGATGAAATACAAACAGGAATATGTAGAACTGGAAAACTTCTTGCTAGTTGGCATGAAAATATTAAGCCTGATCTAGTTATTCTTGGAAAAGCACTGTCAGCAGGTTTTTATCCTGTATCAGGAGTTTTAACATCGAAGAAAATCATGGATATAATGAAAGTTGGATCACACGGGTCCACTTTTGGAGGAAATCCGCTTGCTGTTGTTGTTTCCAAAGCAGCAATAAAATATTGTTTAGACTACAAACTCTCAGAAAATGCTGAAAAGCTCGGCATAATTTTTAGAAATGAGCTTAATAAAATAGCTTTAAAAAATAAAATAATTAGCTCTGTAAGAGGAAAAGGTCTTCTAAATGCAATCGTATTAAACTGTGATATAAAATCAGAAATACCTTGGAAAATTTGTTTAAAAATGAAAGAAAATGGACTACTAGCTAAACCTACTCAAGGAAATATAATTAGATTTGCACCACCATTAGTAATTTCAAAAAGACAACTAATTAAAGCTATTAAAATTATAGATTCAAGCTTGAGAGAATTCTAGTTTATGAAACTTTTTTTAAAAAATGAAACAAGCAGGCTCAAATCTGTATTGCTTGGAAATGCAAATAATATTGAAAAAAAACCAAATATCTATCAAACCTACGACCCATTATCCATTATTAATTTAAAAAAAGGAACTTACCCTAAAAAAAGTGATTTAATTAAAGAGTTAGATTCATATAAAAAAGCCTTAGAAATAAATGGAGTTGATGTATATGAACTAGACAGTGTTCCAAATTGTAACCAAATTTTTGCTCGTGATATTGGATTTGTTATTGGAGATTACTTTTTTGTATCAAACATACTTCCCTTAAGACACAAGGAAATCAATGGGCTAAATTCAATGATTAAAAAAATTGATAATTCAAAAATCGTTAAGCTAAATACAAACATTCACATTGAGGGTGGAGATATTATTTTGGACAATGATTATATTTTTGTAGGTTACTATAACAAAGATGATTACGAAAAACAGATTACAGCTAGAACGAATTTAAACGCTGTTAAGTTCCTACAAAAAAAATTCACTAACAAAAAAGTTAAAGCATTCGAGCTTAGAAAATCTATAGCTGATCCATCCAAAAATGCTCTTCATCTTGATTGTTGTTTTCAACCACTAGGAGATTCTCTAGCTGTTATATCAAGAGATGGTTTTTCAAATCTAAAAGATTATGAATGGTTAATAAAATATTATGGAAAGGAAAATGTTTTGGATTTAAACAAAAAAGAGATGAGCTTAATGATGTGTAATTTTTTATCAATTTCAAAAAACAAAGTTATATCTGATATCAGATTTACTAAACTTAATAGCTGGTTAAAATCCAAAAAAATTAAAACTATTGAAATAAATTTTAAAGAAGTATCAAAACAAGGTGGCTTGTTCAGATGCGCTACTCTTCCTCTAGAAAGATTAAATGAGTTTAACTAATAAAATCTTAATGATACGGCCGAAAACTTTTAGGTCGAATGAGCAAACAATTGGTGATAATTTTTTTCAAAAAAAAGAATTAAAAAATACAAATAAAGTCTTTAAACAGGTTATTAATGAATTTGAAAATTTTACTAAAAAGCTAATTAAAAATGACATTGATGTAAAAATTTTTGAAGGAAATGATTTGGTTGAAAATCCTGATGAAATTTTTCCAAATAACTGGATAGCATTTGATGATAATAAAATTGGTATTTTTTCGATGTATGCTAAAAACAGAAGGACAGAAATTAATTATAATTATGTTCTAAGTCTAAATATAAATAATTATAAAGTTTTTGATTATTCTAAATATGCTGAGAAAAATTTATTTCTTGAGGGTACAGGAAGTGTTGTTTTAGACAGGGTTAATAAAAAAGCATATTGTTGTGAATCTGAAAGGTCTTCCAAAAAACTTTTTTTAAAGTTTTGTAGTGATTTTGAATACAAGCCTGTTTACTTTAATGCTTATCATGTTGTTAGAAATAAAAAAAGAAAAATTTACCACACTAATGTTATGATGTCAATTGGTGATAAACTTTGTGTCGTATGTTTAGATTCTATTGATGACATAAATCAAAAAAAAAATTTAATTGATAACATTTCTGATAGCAATACAATCCTTGAAATCAATGAAGAACAGATGAATAACTTCGCAGGAAATATCATTTTTTTAAAATCAAAAAAAAATGAAACTCAGATAGTTATGAGTGATCGCGCTTTTAGGTCTTTGAAAAACAAACAACTTAAAACATTTGAAAAAACTGGAAACATAATAAAAAGTCCAATTCCTAAAATTGAGAATTATTCAGGCGGGAGTATAAGATGCATGATAGCTGAAATTTTTTAATAAAACGCAAATTTTATTTTTATTTAAAATAAATAGTATACATTTAATATTTACAACTAATTTTTGGACTTAAAAAACTATATCATTGATTTTCTTTCTGACGAATGGATTAGAAACACCGCTTACGTTATATTAACGATTCTTGTTTGCTTATTTATTGGAAAATTTCTAAAATCTAATCATAAATTAAAATTTGCAAAATTAATAGCTTTAGTTTTGATAATAACAACTGTAATCGGGCATTCAAGAAATATACTAAATGGTTATTGGAATTTAAGTGACAACCTGCCTCTTCAGTTATGTGGAATTTCAAACCTTATAGCCTGCTGTATTTTATTTATTCCTAAAAATAAAACTCTTTTTGAGTTTTTGTATTACGCAGGTATTATCGGTGCAATTCAAGCTTTTTTAACTCCCCAAATAAACAATTTTGATGGTACTAATTTTGAATATCTTGAGTATCATATATCTCATGGTGGAATTCTTTTACTTCCAATTTATATGTATAATGTTTTAGGCTATAATATTAGAAAATTTTCTTGGCTAAAAGTATTGATATATTTAAACTTACTAGTGGTTGTAATTTTACCTTTAAATTTTCAAATAGACTCCAATTATATGTACTTGGCATATCCTCCTAATGTGGATAATCCATTAATTATAGGTGAATGGCCATACTATATATTATATTGGGAAATAATAATTCTTATTTTTACTTACACCCTATACGTTTTAAGTACAAGAAAAAAGCTATGAAATCCCCAATTGAAGTATTCTCTAATTGGGCTATTTCAGGAAAAGATGATGGAATGGAAAAAAATCATTTCAAATCAGTGATGAAAATGATTGATTTATACCCAAACAAGAATAATTTCACATGTATTGACGCTGGATGTGGTAATGGATGGTTGGTTAGATATATATCAAAAATGAAAGGCTGTAAAAATGTAATTGGAATTGATGGTTCAATTGAAATGATAAAAAAAGCAAAATCATTAGATAATAAAAATAATTATTATTGTTATGACCTTTTAAGCTGGTTACCTACTCAAAAGGTTGATGTAGTTTTTTCAATGGAAGTCTTTTATTATTTTAAAAATCCAAATATTATAATTAAACATATTTGTAATAATTGGCTAAAAAAAGGCGGTAAACTAATCATGGGGATCGATCATTATTTTGAAAACGATGAATGCCATTTTTGGAAAGATAAAATTGAAGTAGAAATAATGGAATTAATTAAGATTAATGAGTGGTTGGATTATTTTAAAGAATGTAAATTTAAAAATGTAAAAAAATATCAATTTTTTCCAAAAAAAAATTGGAAAGGAACGTTAGTTATTGAGGGAACTAAAGTCTAAAAATTTTGGGTCAATCCCAATAATACCTGATTTAATATTAAATACATTAGAATAGCCGTTTTCTTTTAGATATTTAACTGCAATTCCACTTCTCCTCCCTGATCTACAATATATATAAATATGACTATCTTTTGAGTTTTTTAATAACTCCACTTTAAAGTTTTGATCATAAAAATTTAGGTTTTTTGACTCTAATGCTCTACTATTTTTATGCTCCTCAGGCGTTCTTACATCTAGAAGAATTTTATTGGATTTTGAATTGTAAAAATCATCAAACAAAACTTCTTTTACTGAATTGGTACTTTTTTGGCATGAAATTAAAAGAAGAATAATATATATATGAAAAGAATAATTTTTCATTAAACTAAACATTGTTGGATACCTTTATAACCTTCATTTATATCAACGATATTATTAAACCCATTTCGTTTTAGTATTGATAGTGCTATCATACTTCTGTAACCTCCAGCACAATGAACATATATTTTATCTTTTTTATTTAAAGAGTCAAGATTTAAGTGAATATCTGATAAAGGTATTTTTTTTGAACTATCTAAAGAAGAAATCTTTGTTTCAGATTTTTTTCTTACATCCAAAGTTTTGAAATCACCTTTTAATAAGGTAAAATCTTTAGGACTGATATTGTTAATTTTATCTACTAAATTTCCTTTTTGAAGCCAAGAATAAATTCCATCTTTAAGATATCCAATGCAATTATCAAAACCAACTCTTGACAACCTTGTTATAGATTCTATCTCTTTTCCTTTTTCTGATACCAAAAGAATGTTTATTGTAACATCCTTTAATATTTCTCCGACCCAAGGTGCAAAGTTTCCACTTAATCCGATAAAATACGATCCTGGTATATGAGCATTACTAAAATCAATTGTTGATCTTGTGTCTAAAACAACAGTATTTTTTTTTATCATTAGAATTTTAAATTCATCAACTGTTAAGGCTCTATTAGATTTTTTCAAAATATCACTGAAATCTATGTATCCATTTTTATTCATCAAAACATTTTGAGGAAAATAAGCAGGTGGTTCTGGTAAATTGGAAGTCAATTCATTAACAAATTCGTTTTTATTTAATGATCCGTTTAATGCATAATTAACAATTTTTTGATTAGACAATGTATCAATAGTTTCTTTCATCATTCTTTTTCCGCATGCTGAACCAGCTCCATGTCCAGGGTAAACAGTAATATTACTATCAAGGATTCTTATCTTATTGTTGATTGAATCGAAAAGGGTAGCAGCCAATTCTTCCTTACTTAAGCCCTCATACCTTTGAGCAACATCTGGAATCCCAACATCTCCTAAAAACAATGTATCACCAGTAAAAATTGAATGTTGTTTATTATTTTCATCGAATAAAAGAAAGCAAGAGCTTTCCAAAGTATGACCAGGTGTATGAATTAATTTTACATATACTTTTCCAAATTTAAAAACATCATTATCATTAGCTATAACAACTTCGTATGAGGGATCAGCATTTGGACCATAAACAATTGGAGCACCGGTCAATTTAGAGAGAGTAATATGTCCACTTACAAAATCAGCATGAAAATGTGTTTGAAGAATAAATTTTATTTTTGAACTACTATTTTTAGCTTTTTGAATATATTGGTCAACTTCTCTAAGTGGATCAATAACAACTGCTTCTCCATCACTTTCAATGTAATAAGAAGCTTGAGACAAACAACCCGTGTATATTTGATCAACTTTCATCTTTCATCAATAAATATATTATAATTCATAACATTTTTTTAATTTAATTAAGTGAATTTTGGTATTATTAAAGAAAGCATAATTGCTGTTAGAAAAAAAGATTCGGGTAAATCAGAAATGATTAATCAATTATTGTTTGGAGTTACCTTTAAAATTATTGAAAAAAAAAACAAATGGTCATTAGTTTCGTCATATTTAGATAATTATATCGGCTGGATAGAAAATATAAACATCCTTAATATTTCTGAGAAGAATTTTAAAAAATTAAATAATAAAATATTTTTTTCTTCAAAAGAATTAAAATTAATTAATCCTGAAAATAACCAAATTCAATTAATTCCAATTGGTTCACAAATAAGTTCATGTAATTTTTTAGGTTATAAACTCAAGTTTGACAAAAATATTGAATCTGTCAATCCTAATGAATTTATAAACTCACCTTATTTGTGGGGAGGTAAAACAAAATACGGTATTGACTGTTCAGGTTTTGTTCAAATAGTTATGAGAACTAAAAACTTGTTAATACCTAGAGACGCTAAGGACCAAGCTAATTATGGGAAAAAGATACCATTCGAACTTTTAAAGAAGAATGACCTTTGTTTCTTTGGTGAAAATGGTAACGATATAACACATGTAGGCATCTATATTGGTAAAAACAATATTATTCATGCTTTTGAAAAAGTAAGGGTTGACAAAATTAATAATATAGGAATTGTAAATACTAATACATCAAAAATTACTCATAAACTAATTTCTTCTAGAAGAATAATCTAATCTTATAATTCGTTAATTTTTGCAGAGATCTGTTTAAACCCTTCGTTATCACCAATTACACCATAAATATTTTTTAGAGTGTTTAAAGCACTGAGATTTTCAGGTGAAATTTCAATTAAATTTTTTAAATATGGGATACATTTTTGATATAGCCCCTCTCTTTCAACCTTTAATTGATCGTATCTTAAATTATCACTTTTAGAGGTTCCTAAATTATTCATTTCCTCAATAATGATTTTTTCGCCCTCAAGAATTTGAGAAACTAAATTTAAGTAAGCATCTACATAATCAGGTTTTAATAAAATAGCTTGTTCATAATATTTAATAGCATCTTCTTTTTCACCTTGTTCTCCAGAAATTACACCTAAGTTGTAATATAATATACCATTTTCAGGTTCTTTAGTAATTGCCAATTCCATCAATTCTTTAAACTTTAATCTGTAGTATTTTCTGTCTTCATCATTATTTGAATTATTACTCAGTCTTATATATAAATCAGCTTCATTTAGAATTAGACCTGTGTCATCAGGTTGAATTTGTCTAGCTTGATTAATTGCTTCAATTGCAATTTCGTTTTTTCCTTGTTGTACATATATAAGAGCGATATTCTTAACTATTTCGGG
>Ga0208390_1000241_pt1 | contig 18651 bp, 17 predicted proteins | sample Knorr_S7_td_Surf_FD_185594 | JGI IMG/M metagenome (GOLD analysis project Ga0208390, IMG submission 185594) | Marine microbial communities from Southern Atlantic Ocean transect - Knorr_S7_td_SurfaceA_ad_6m_LV_A (SPAdes) (version 2) | ecosystem: Environmental > Aquatic > Marine > Oceanic | place...
TCAATAAGGATTTTAAATTAGTTCACTTTTATTTTGATGTTGATGAATGGGAATTGTATGACAGATTAAATGATCCAAATGAAATGAATAATGTGTATTATGATCCAAATTATAAAGATGTTGTTGAAGCTTTAACATCAGAACTAAGTGATTTAAGAAAAAAGTACAAAGACTCAGATGAGTTAAGTCGAAGCTTCATTTACGATTGATTAGTTAAAAAAACTATCACTAAAATGAAAAGATTTTTTTTAATTTTTTTTATTATAAGCTGCTCTTCAAATAGTGAAAGCCTTGCATTAAAGTCTGTTACAGTTAAAGATTTTAAAGAATTTATAAATGATTCTGATTATATAACTGATGCAGAAAGATATGGATGGTCAATTGTACAAACAGATGTATACAACTATCAAGTTGTTGAAGGGGCGAATTGGAAAAGACCAGATGGAATTAATAAATCCATTGACAGTCTACCCGTGACTCAAGTAAGTTATAATGATGCAATTGAGTATTCAAAGTGGGCTGGTGTAAAAATACCAACATATGAGCAATATTGGAGTATAGTTGGTAATGATGATAGGTTAATCGTATCAGATAATTTATATCCAATTTTACCAACTGCTAATGTTAATATAGTAGGGAATGTATGGGATATTACAAAGCCAGTTAATTCAGATCAAGTAAGGCTAGCAGGGGGATCACTTTTTTGTTCAATTGATACTTGTCATGGAACTCAAATGGATAGAGAATTATATGTTGATAAAGAAACTGGTAATATTCATATTGGATTTAGTATTTTAACAGAATAAATGAAATATACACCAAGTAAAATTAATAGGTGGATGCTTTCAAAGCTCCCTGCAGCCTGGTTATCTGGAGTTAGACTTGCTTTAATTGATGAAGATAAATGTGAAGTTAAAGTAAGGTTTAAATGGATTAATCAAAATCCTTATAGGTCTATGTTTTGGGCAGTTCAAGGGATGGCAGCTGAATTAACTACAGGTATGCTTCTTACAAAATCTATCCAAGATTCAAATACTAACATCTCAATGCTTCTTGTAAGTAACAAATCAAATTTTCATAAAAAAGCAGTAGGTAAAATTACATTTACTTGTAATGAAGGTGAAATAGCTAAACAATTAATCAATTCGACCATTAATAATATTTCCTCTAAGGCATGGTTTAAGTCTAAGGGATATGATGAGGATGGAGACCTAGTCTCTGAATTTGAATTTGAATGGTCTTGTAAAAAAAGAAAAAATGGATAAAGACTTTTATAATAAATTAAATATGCCTGTAATTGCGGCACCTCTATTCTTAATTTCAGGTCCAAAGCTTGTAATAGAATGTTGTAAAAAAGGAATAGTTGGAACTTTTCCAGCACTAAATCAAAGAACCTCAGAAGGTTTTGAAGAGTGGGTAATTCAGATTAAGGACGAACTTTCAAATTTTGAGAGTGAAACTGGAATAAAACCTGCTCCATTTGGAGTAAATTTGATTGTACATCCCTCGAATATTCGTGTTAAGGCAGATTTAGATATTTGTGTTAAGCATAAAGTTCCATTAATTATAACATCATTAGGCGCTGTTCCTGATATTGTAAACGCAATTCATAGCTATGGTGGATTAGTATATCATGATATTATAAAAAAAAGGCATGCAGAAAAAGCTGCTGAAGCAAATGTTGACGGATTAGTTCTTGTTACTGCAGGAGCTGGTGGTCATGCAGGATTAAAGAATCCTATGGCAATGATTTCATTGATAAAAAGTTTCTTTAACAAGACAATTATTTTGTCGGGATGTATATCAAATGGAAGGGATATTGCCTCTGCACTTCAAATGGGTGCTGATATTGCATATATGGGTACAAGATTTATTAATACTAAAGAAAGCATGGCAGAAGAAGGTTATAAAGATATGATTATAAATTCCTCAGCTGAGGATATAGTTTATACAGCAGCGGTATCTGGAGTGCATGCTAATTTTTTAAGGCCTAGCCTTGAGGCTATGGGAGTAACTGAGGAGGTTTGGAATGATTCTAAAAAATTAGATTTTGGAAAAGATATGGCTGAAGCTGAGGCTAAAGCCTGGAAAACAATTTGGTCTGCAGGTCATGGAGTTAGTTCAATTGATGATAATCCAGCATGTAAAGATCTGATAGATAAATTGAAAGCTGAGTTTATTGATTCAATTGAAAGTCAGAAGACTAATCTTAACTTTGGTGAAAATAATTATTAACTAATTAATGACTTTATTACTGATAATCCAAAGATTGCAGCGGTCTCGGATCTTAATCTGCTATTACCGAGTGATACCTCTTTAATATTCTGTTTTTTTGCAAGTTTAATTTCTCCATCAGAAAACCCACCTTCAGGCCCAATCATAAGGCAAATATTATTTTGAGTAAATAGCTCTCTTTTAATTTTATTAGATGTTTTTAAATTAGCCATAAACAATTCATCTTCATTATCTCTTATAAAATTTTCAAAAGTTTTAATTGAATTTATAATTGGTTTGTAAAATTGGTTGGATTGTTTTAAGGAGCTTATTAATATCCTATCTAATCTATCCATGTTGACTTTCTTTTTTTCTGAATATTCACATACTAATGGAGTAATTTTGCTAATTCCCAGTTCTGTTGACTTTTCTACAAACCATTCAAACCTGGATACATTTTTTAATGGAGATAGTGCAATATGAACAGAATGAGAAGATGACTCAAATTTTTCAATACTATTAATTTTAACTTTTATTTTCTTTCCTATTTCGACTATTTCTGCATTGCATAAATAACCAAGTCCATTAGTTATCATAATGCTGTCACCGATATTTTTTCTAAATGTTCTGCTAATATGTTTGCTATCTATTTCATTCAAGACTACGTATTTGTCATTTGCTCTATAATTTGAAAAAAATAAATCCATTAGAAAGAGAGTCTTGGCGAGGGGGATGATTTTAGATTTGACTTCAGTGAGTATTTATACTTTAAATATCCAACAATTCCTATCATTGCTGCATTATCTGTAGAAAATTGAAGTTCAGGAATAAATATTTTTAAGTCATTATCATTTGAATATTTTTCCAATCTCTTTTTTAGATAACTATTAGCAGAAACACCGCCGCCAAAAACTATTGTGTCTAGATTATTTTCAACAGACAGTAGATGAACTTTATTCATCAAGTTATCAATTAAATTCTTTTGAATTGAAGCACAAATATCATTTATGTTCTGATTAATAAATTCAATATTTTTAGTTTGATTTTTATTAAGGAAATTGATAAATGCAGTTTTTGTTCCAGAGTAACTTATGTCTCCGCCATTAACTTTTGGTATCGGAAATTTAAATTTATTTTCATCACCTTTTACAGAAATTTTATCAATTAATGGTCCAGCTGGATATCCAAGTCCAAGTTTTTTACCACATTTATCAAAGGCTTCACCTATAGCATCATCTAGAGTTTCACCTAAAATTTTCATTTCAAAATAATCTTTAACTAAAATAAACTGAGTGTGACCACCCGAAATTGTTACTCCAAGAAATGGGAAAGAAGGCAGATTTTTTCCATTATTTATAAAATGAACTAATATATGTGCCTGCATATGGTTTACTTCTATAACCGGTATTTTTAAGGATAAGCTTAGTGCTTTTGAGAATTCAGTTCCTACAATTAACGAACCCATTAATCCAGGTCCTTTGGTGAAAGAAATTGCTGAAAGTTGATTCAATGAAATTTTAGCCTCTTTAATTGCTGATTCAACTGTAGGTATAATATTTGACAAGTGAGCGCGAGAGGCTAGTTCTGGCACTACACCTCCATATTTTTTATGGATATCCTGATTAGCAATTATATTTGATAATACTTTATCATTTTTTAGAACCGCAGCTGAAGTATCATCGCATGAGGATTCAATTCCTAGTATATAGATATCTTTCTCTGACATTACTATCTTTGTAAAACAAATTTAAACAAGAAATATCATTAAGAATTTAAAAAAAATATTTTTAATCATAATAGGACTAATACTATTAGTGTTTTTATCATTTTTTTTGATTATTAACACTTCCTCATTCCAGGATTATGTTAGAGAAAATATTATATCATACGTAAACTCAAATACTGATAATACTATTGAAATATCAGATTCTAGGTATAATTTAAAAGGGGAACTTATAATTTCTGATATATTGTTGTCTGATATTAACTCTGATACAATACTTAAGTTAGAATCGTTAAGTACAAAATATATCCCTGTAATATCAAATAATCAGTATTATAGTTCTTTGAAAATTGAAGGATTAAAACTTTATATAGATCAATCTAGAAAAAATACTGATCAAAGCAACAGTATAAGAGATTTAGATCAAGTTTTTGAAAACTTTTTTTTTGATAATTTAGAAATTTCAAATTCTTTTTTGATAATTAAGGATGACTCGATCCAAAATCAATTAATTATTAATAACTCCTTTATTAAAGAAATTGGTCAAGTCCAAAATGGTGTAAACTTTGAAATACAAAGTTTCAATGGAGCTCTTGATAAGATCAAGATAGATGATTTTAATTCGATCGTAAACTTTAAAGGTAATATGCTTAGTCTAAATAGTACTTATTTAGCCAATCAAAACAATTTTATAAGAGGTAATATAACTATTGATCTTGATGAAGAACTGCAAATTAAAAATATAAGTAATGCTAGCTTTAATTTTAATTTAGATCCTTCATTACTTAATGTAGTTCAAAATAATTTTATTGTAGATAATATTTACTCTGGACAAATTGAATTTTCTGGATCATATAATGAGCTTAGTATTGACAGAGTTTTTTTAAATAATAAACTTTTTGATTTAAATGCTGAAATAAACATAAAGGACATAATATCTGAGGATATTGAGGTAAAAACTAAAATCAACAGTCTAAAAATAAATGAGGAATATTTGACATCTAATTATGAAATTTATGAAAAACTTGATCTCCCATTATTTCAAGGAAATCTATATATAAAAAATAATGATTTAACATTTAGACTAAATGAACTCAATGATTTTAAATCTAATGTTAATCTTAATGGAACTGTTAAGCTAGATAATTATTTAAATTATCAGTTTGATATAAAATCTAAGTTTTTAGAAAATGATCAAATTCTAAATTATCTTGACTTAAATTATCTTGACTTTAATTCAACTATTAAGGGCTCCTCTAAAGAATTAAGTTTTATCAATTCAACTATTAATTTTACTAAAAATGATAATGAATTCAATATAGTTGCAGATTCGTTTATAAGGAATAATAATCTTGAAGGGACAATATTACTATCCTCAGAAAATATTAATATTGATTCAAGTGTTTCAGGCAATACATCAAAAAAAATATTCGACATCAATAGTAAAATTGATTATAATGGAGAGGATAATTCCGGTGAATTTGAATTTTCAACTCTATTAGATCTAGATGTTAATTTATCCAATTCAAATAACATTATTTCTTTTCTAAAGCTTAACCAATTATATTTTAAAAATTCTGTAGAAGAACTAGAGCTTGAAAATTTATCTGAATTAAATAAAATTTTTAATACTGATTTTATTAATCAAGACACTGATTTTGATTTTCAAATAATATATAATAATGGTTTATTTAACTTGGATTCTTATCTTGGAAAAAATCTGAATATAAATGGGTATTATAGGAATAATGATGATTTAAATTTTGACATCAGTATTTTAGATCTAATAATTAATAATCTTCATCAAATAAATAAAAATCCAATATCTGCAATTTTTAATTCAGAAATAAATCTTAAAAGAGATTTAGAAAATAGAACTTTAAATATTGAATCTAAATTTTCAGATCTTCAAATTAAAAATTATGATTTAGGAGAGTTAAATATCAATATTTTTGGTAATACTGACTATAATTCATATGCTTTAAAAATTGATCTGCTAAAAGATAAGTTGAGTTCTATTAAGGGTGAAGGATCTATAATAGGTGCTAATGCGGAACCAAATATAGATATTGATCTAATTTTTGAAAATTTTGATATATCATTTATTGAAAAGATTGGGACGAATACAATGACTAGCATATCAAGTAATGTTTCTGGTCAGGTAAACCTTTGGGGAAAGTCTAACAATATTCAACATAATGGAAAATTATACCTCAACGAATCAAGGTTTACGGTCCCTTATTTAAATATTGAATATTTCTTGTCGGAAAACTCAGAAATAGACTTGTACAATCAAAATTTTGAAATTAATAATGTAAATATTAACTCAGAATCTAATAACTCACTAACATCATTAGAAGGTAAAATTACTCACCAAGATTTTAAAAACTGGAGCTTAGATTTGGATTTTAAGTCTGAAAAGCTTCACATATTAAATAAAGACTTCATTGAAAATGATGGTTTCTATGGCCAGGCTTACATGGGAGGAGATGTTAGAATTAGTGGACCAACAAATCAAGTTTCGATTGATATTAATGGAACAACTGAAAGTGGAACTAACATTATTATTCCACAGACTAAGAGTTACTCGATTGATGATTTCTCATTTATTACCTTCACTGATTTAAATTCTTATTCTGAAGAAACTCTTATAACTGAAAACAAATTAAATGAAATTAACAAGACACTTGATCTAAATATAAACTTAGAAATTAACAATAGTGCAGTAGTTGAAATTACAATTGACCAAGACACTGGAAGTTATATCAGCGGAAAAGGTAACGGTAACCTTTTCATGGAAATTGATTCAGAGGGTAAGTTTAATATCTATGGAGATTTTATTGCAAGTGATGGTATATATAATTTTAGAAATCTGGCTTTAATCGATAAAAAATTTAAACTTAAAAATGGAGGAACAATTATTTGGGATGGCGATCCTCTTGCCGCTCAAATGAATATTCAGGCAACATATGAGGTTCCAGGTGGTGCAAATCCTGCTTTACTTTTAGATAATCCAAATTTTAATAAAAAAATCCCAACAGATGTTGATATTGTTCTCACTGGAGAGTTAACTAAACCTGATAGCCCAAATTTTGAAATATTTTTTCCTAACACTAGTAGTTCAGTCATATCTGAAATAAACTATAAATTAAATGATCCTGAAATAAGACAATTACAAGCAATTTCACTTTTGACTCAAGGTATTTTTATAAATGAGGTAAGCGTATCAATAGAGGGAGTGACTAATAATATTTACGAAAAGGTGTCAGAAGTTTTTAGTGATATACTAGGTGGAAATCAAGGGCCTCTAGAAGTCGGATTAAATTATCTTCAGGGAGATAGGAGTGAGATACTAGATATAAAAACTGAGGACAGATTTGGTGTAACACTATCGACAAAAATAAGTGACAAAATCTTATTTAATGGAAAAATTGGAGTTCCTATAGGAGGTATTGAAGAAACTTTGATAATCGGAGATGTTCAGATTGACTTTATTTTAAATGAAGATGGAACCTTAAGAGCTAAAGTTTTCAATAGAGAGAACGAATTTAGATATATTGGAGATGAATTAGGTTATACCCAGGGAATAGGTTTATCTTATCAAGTAGACTTCCAGACATTTAGGAGTTTACTGTCAAAAATTATTACTAATAGTAATTAACAATTTATCCTTATTGTTTAATATACTTGATTTTTATATTTAAATTAGTACAACTTAAAGATGTCTAACAAACTTAAAAAAATAGGTGTTCTAACATCGGGTGGTGATGCTCCAGGAATGAATGCTGCTGTAAGAGCAGTTGTAAGGTCAGCTGTATACAATAATATTGATTGTTTTGGAATATACAAGGGTTTTGAAGGATTAATTATAGATGACTTTGTAAAGCTTAATGCTCGTGGAGTAAACAATATAGTTAACAAAGGAGGAACAATCCTTAAATCAGCAAGATCTTTAGAATTTAGAACAAAAGAAGGAAGAAAAAAAGCAAAGACTAATTTAGATAAATATGAAATTGATTCGCTTGTTGTTATTGGAGGAAATGGTTCACTAACAGGTGCTATGTTACTGGAGGAGGAGCATGGGATAAAAACAATTGGTATTCCAGGAACTATTGATAACGATTTAGTAGGAACAAGATGTACATTAGGATATGATACTGCATTAAACACTGCAGTAAACGCAATTGATAAGATTAGGGATACAGCTAGCTCTCACAACAGGCTTTTTTTTATAGAGGTTATGGGTAAAGGATCTGGCCATATTGCTCTTAATGCTGGTATTGGTGCAGGAGCAGAAGAAGTATTAATACCTGAGCAAAATATGGGTTTAGATAGATTATTAGGCTCTCTCAAAAAAAGTGAAAAATCTGGTAAATCTTCAAGTATTATTGTTGTTTCAGAAGGTGAAAAAATTGGTGATAACGTTTTTAAATTTTCTTCACACATAGAAAAGAATCTTCCTCATTATGAAATTAGAGTTTCAATACTTGGTCATATTCAAAGAGGAGGATCGCCTACGTGTTTTGATAGAGTTCTAGCATCAAGAATGGGGGTGCATGCAGTAGATTCACTTCTTTCAAATAAAAGTAAAGTCATGGTTGGTATTATTGATGATAAAATGGTAACAATTCCCATTGATAAAGCTATTCAAGGCGGTCAACAATTAGATAAAGACTTAGTTAGAGTCTGTGATATAATTTCAATTTAATTTTAAACAAACATAAAATGGCAATAAATATTGGTATAAACGGTTTTGGGAGAATAGGTAGACTTGTTTTTAGATCTGCGATCAATAATGACGATTTCAACGTAGTCTCTGTGAATGATTTATTAGATATTAATCATCTAGCATATCTTTTAAAGTATGATTCTGTTCATGGTCCTTTTGAAGGATCTGTAGAGGTAAGTGAAAACAAATTAGTAATTAATGGAAAACCCATAAAAATTACAGCAGAGAGAGATCCAAATAATATTAATTGGTCTGAAATTGGTGTAGAAATTGTTGCAGAGTGTACTGGTATTTTTACTTCAATAGAAAAAGCATCGTCTCATATAAATTCAGGAGCTAAAAAAGTTGTTATATCTGCTCCTAGTCAAGATGCTCCAATGTTTGTAATGGGAGTTAACCATAATGATGCAAAATCTTCAGATATAATTGTATCTAATGCATCATGTACTACTAATTGTCTTGCCCCAATAGCAAAAGTTCTTGATGATAACTTTGGAATTGAAGAAGGGTTAATGACAACTGTTCATGCTGCAACTGCCACCCAATTTACAGTTGATGGACCCTCCAAAAAGGATTTTAGAGGAGGTAGAAGTACTCTTCTAAATATAATACCAAGTTCAACAGGAGCTGCAAAAGCTGTTACAAAAGTTATTCCCTCTTTGGAAGGTAGACTTACCGGCATGGCGTTTAGAATTCCTACTGCTAATGTTTCAGTTGTTGATCTAACCGTCAGATTAGTTGAGAAAACTTCATACGAGAAAATTAAGAGGGTAATGAAAGAATCATCTGAAAATGAATTAAGTGGAATACTTGGTTACTGTGATGAACTAGTTGTTTCACAAGACTTCATTGGTGATAAAAGAACATCAATATTTGATGCTAATGCGGGAATGGAATTAAATTCTAATTTTTTCAAGATAATCTCATGGTATGATAATGAATGTGGATATTCAAATAAACTGCTTGATTTATCTAAACACATATACTCAATATAAATAATGATATTAGTTGTTGATAGTGGTTCTACTAAGACAGATTGGATAGCTTTAGACAAAAACGGAAAAGAAATCTTTTCAACTCAAACTTTAGGTTTAAATCCTCAGATGCTTTCAAATGAGATATTAAACGAGAGAATAAAAAATAATTTTGACATATATAAAAACAGAAAGTCTGTAGAGAAACTATTTTTTTACGGGGCTGGTTGTGGTGTTGAATCAACTCAAGAACGGATTTTAAAGGTTTTCAATTCAATTTTTATTAACAGTGAATTCGACATTAGAGAGGATACATATGCTGCAGTATACTCTGCTGTAGATATTGGCACTCCGTCAATTGTAAACATTATTGGAACTGGCTCAAACTGTTCTTATTACGATGGTGAAAAAGTTATTCAAAAGGTTCAGTCCCTTGGCTATGTCTTAATGGATTATGCTAGTGGAAATTACTATGGTAAATATTTAATAAGAGCATATTATTTTAATAAAATGCCGGAGGATCTTAGGAAAGAATTTGGAGAAAATTATGATCTATCTCCAAACTCTATCAAAAATAAGTTATACAGAGAAGAGAATCCCAACACATATTTAGCAGGATTTGCAAAGTTTTTAATTGAGAACAAATCTAATGAATACTTTAAAGAGATTATTTTTAAAGGTCTAGAAAGATTTATTGATTATCAAATACTTCAATATGATGATTTTAGTAAAGTTGATATTCATTATGTTGGCTCTATTGCTTATTATCTCAGAGATGAAATTACTAAGATAGGAAAGAAGTATAACTTAAAAACAGGTAAATTTATTCAAAGACCTATCATTGGTCTTGTAGATTATCATAAAAGAAATATTTAAATAATTTAAATAATTGCAATCATTGATATTTCCACATTAACATTCATCGGTAATGTCTTAACTGCAATTGTCTCTCTGGCAGGTTCATTGCCATATTTAACATATTTACCATAAATATCATTAACATCTTTGAAAAGATCCATATCGGATAGAAAAATTGAAGTTTTAACAACATTGCTAAAATCCATTTTTGCTTCTTTCAATATATGTTTTAGGTTCAACATTACTTGATTGGTTTCTTCCTCAATAGTCTCATTGTTAAGTTTCATTGAAATAGGATCGAGTGCTATTTGGCCTGATATAAAAAGCATATTTTCTTTTAATATAGCTTGATTATATGGCCCAATTGGAGCAGGTGATTTATTTGTATTTATAATTTTTTTCATAATCTATAATGATCTATCTGGTTCAGATCTTTTTTCATATTTAAGGTCACTTAAAAGTCCAGATTTTATACCTATAAAAAAATTCCATGAAGCACGGGGGCTAAATGGTACCCATGAGAAGTCTAACTTCCAACTGTCAAGATCCCTGTCAAAACGTAATTGTGTATAGGTAAAACCTTTTTGTTTGAAATCATATCCTGATGAAATACCAACTGTCCATTTTGGAGTAAGTGAAAGATTAGATGATATCATTAATGAATTTGTTGAAAAATCATTTTGACCTCTTGAGTTATTATAGGTTAATGAATAAGCAAGATTTAGTGACCATGGCATTCTATATATATAATTAGTTAAATTAATCTCTTCTTCTTCATCTTCTTCTAACATGTTTTGCCTCGAATCAGAGAAATTTTGTGATACACCAAAAAGATCATCGTTCCTTCCACCTCCAGATGTGTTCTCGTCAATTTGTTCTTGAGTCTGACCTCTTTTAAATGTATTATTATTTAATTGATACTGAGTCGATATATTTGCACTAGTCATTCTTAGTAGACCTCCTCCATTTTTGGAGTTAAAGACATTTATTCGTCTATTATTTTCATCAAGTGCATATGCATCAAATGTTGCCCCTGTATTTACTGTAAACCCTTTAGCCACATCAATAGCTCCAGATACTCTTATTGGAGATAATTTAAATTCTTCTGCCGCTAAATTATAACTAGTTGATATATTTAAATTTTTGAAAATATTTATTTTTTTTAATTCACTTTCAGTTGAGTCTTTCGGTTTTACTTTAGCCTCTAATACATTTTGGATTGATAATCCAATACTGCTTGAATAGCTTTTTCCTGGTGTACCAAACAAACCTCCTTGAAATCTCGTATACTCTGCTGTATTTCCTTCAGCATCAATTATATAAGTATCATAATATTCTTCAAAGCTAGGGTTATTAGAGTAAGTAATACTAGGCGTAATCGTATGTCTTATAGACTGAACTTTATTTTTAGGTTTAAAATTTACTATTCCATATATTTTTGTTGTAATACTAGCATTATAGTTATATACTCCGAATCTATCAAAACCATTTAATGTATCTTTAACTGCACCATTTTGTTCATTAAAATCATTGAATTTTACAGTTTTACCTGTCCACGTTTCCTGATATCTACCGCCAACACTAACACTAAAATGTTTGAACATTTTAAAATTTGTGGTAAAAGGAATGTTATGCTGAACAGCAGACTTTGCATTTTCAAACATTCCTTTTTTTAGTAGTAAGTCATCAGAAAATATTGCTCTATTCTCCGCTTTGGATGAGTATTGAATATTAATATTTTGAAAGAACCCCTTTTTTGACTTCCCCTTCCTCTCAAATGGATAAAATCTATTTGAATTTAAAGTAAGTGTGGGGAGAGTCAAATTCACTTCTTGCGATTGAGTATTTTGAGACATATTTGCAGTTAGTGATAACCTTACACCAGCAGATCCAGAAAAACTTTTAGAGTAAGATATAGAAGAACTTAAATTATTATTTAAGAAATTAGCAGTATTAAGTTGATTAACAGATTGTCTAAAATAATCGCTGCTACCGAAATTTACAGATGCACTAAAAGTTGAGCTAGGTGAAGCCTTAGTGTCTTTTGAGTGTGTCCATCTAATATTGTATACCGTTGATTTTCCATATTCAGGAAGACCACGTTCTCCATTTATTAAGTTTTCATATCTAACAGTAAAGTTCCCATTATTTTTATAACGTTTTCTGTATTGAGAACTAATATTTAAACCATAACTTCCATTTGTATAGTAATCTCCTAAAATTGTTAAGTCAAAGAACTCAGATAAAGGTAAGTAATACCCGCCATTTTGTAGGGAGTACCCTCTTTGATTACTCTCGTTTACATTTGGAATTATAAATCCAGACTCTTTAGTTTGCTGAGATGGAAAATATGCAAAAGGTAATCCTACAGGGGTTGGAACATTTTTTACAAATAGGTTTGTAAATCCTGTTATTATGTTTCCTCCAGGTACAAGCTTCCCTTTTCTAATTTTAAAAAAATAATCGGCTTCTTCTGATTCATCTCCCATTAAATTTCCACCTGTGGTAACTTTTCCATCCTTAAGATAATAAACAGAATCATTTTGTTTTTTGGTAAGGCTAGAAAGAATATTCATCCCATTATCCTCAGATTTTGAATTCCATATTAAAGCCTTTTGGTTATCAAAATTATATTTTATTGAGTCAGGATTTACAACATTTCCACCTTGAACGAAGGTTGGGTACTGACTAAGATTTCCATTAGAATCTGCAATTCTCCCTGCAGTTACAATATTATCTTTATAATCCAATATAATAAGACCTGATGTCAGCTCAATATCCCCATATTCAATTTTAGCGTTGTTGTATAAAGTTATCTTGTTATTTTTTTGATCAATTATAATTGAATCAGATGCATCATATTTAACATTATCCAAAAGCACAGACTTCTTTTCATTTTCTTTTGATGTCAATGAGTCTGCAACTAATTCATTTGTCTGGGAGTTTAAGAGACCTAATCCTGAAAAAATTAAAACTATAAAAAGGATTAAATATTTTTTTTTCAAGATTTAAAATTGAGTTATCAACAAGGTACTTAACTTATTCAAAATTAATCATAATTTTAATTATAAGTATTTATAAGTATGAATTCACTTCGATTAGTTACTGTCATTTTACTTAACTTCTATTTATTTAGTCTTCAAAGCCAGGAAATAAAAAACTACAATAATTTTACTGTAGTTATAGATCCTGGTCACGGCGGTAAAGATCCAGGAGCAGTAAGTAATGGTTTTTATGAAAAAATAATTGCTCTAAACACATCACTTAAACTAGGTCAATTACTTCAGGACAATGGAATCAATGTTATCTATACAAGAGATAAAGATAAATTTGTTAACCTTTTGGAAAGAGCAAATATTGCAAATAAATCAGATGCCCAGCTTTTTATTTCAATCCATTGTAATTCCCACTCATCTCAAGCATATGGAGCTGAAACTTTTGTTCTCGGACTTCATGCAAATCAACGAAACTTTGAAGTAGCAAAAAAAGAAAATTCTGTAATCTTCTTTGAAGATGACTATGAAAGTGCTTATGCAGGTTTTGACCCCAATAACCCAGAATCAGTAATTGGGCTTACTTTAATGCAAGAAGAATACCTTGACCAAAGTATTATTGCAGCCTCATACATTCAAAATGGTTTTGTTAATAGGTTAAATAGAAAAAATAGAAATATAAAACAAGCAGGATTTATAGTTCTAAAATATACTTACATGCCGAGTGTGCTTATTGAGCTTGGGTTTTTATCTAATAAAAAAGAGGGTGCATATTTAAATTCATCTAAAGGCCAATCCGAGATGGCTGAAGCTATATCAAATGCAGTGATAAATTATAAAAATGAATTTTTTAATAATTTGATAACTTCTAGTCCTTCAGAAAATAATAATGAAATTACTTATTACAGAATTCAAATTGCTGCAAGCAATAAACTATTAGAATTAAAGCCTTATAATTTTAAAGGCCTAAAATCAGTTGATGTAGTTAAAGAAGGAAAAGTATATAAATATTTATATGGGAAACATAAAACTTTAGAAGATGCTAATGAATCATTAAAAACTGCAAGAATAAGCGGTTTTAATTCATCTTTTGTCGTAAGATTTCAAAACAATGAAATAATCAGATTAAATTGAGAGTAAAGATAATATTTCACTAACTAAATTATTCTTATTTTTACAACTATAAACCTAAACTGCCTTGAGATTATCTAAAGAAATTAAAGCTGCCTTTTTTGTTTTATCAACTATACTTTTATTCATATTTGGATTTAATTACTTAAAAGGATCATCTATTCTTGATAAGCAAAAGACAATTTTCGCAGTCTATGATGAAGTAGACGGTCTATTAGTAGGTGCAAATGTAATGATCAATGGTTTATCAATTGGTAATGTTACTGAACTTGACTTTCTGCCCAACTCAACAAAAATAATTGTTACATTAAAAGTTAAGGATAAGTTGAACTTTTCCTCAAAAAGTACAGCATCAATCTATGAAACAGGTGTTCTAGGTGGTCTAGCTATTTCAATAGAACCTTTATTTGAAAGAGAATCTATAGTTAAAACTGGCGATACGCTTATGTCTAGTGTTAGGCCGGGATTAACAGAATTAATCAATAGGCAGATAGAACCACTATCAAGACAACTACAAAGCACTATAACAAGTGTCGACTCTATTTTTACGGGCGCATCTAATGTTTTAAATAGACAGACTCAAGAAGAAATTAAAGAATCAATTAGTGTTTTAACATCTGCTATTAATGCCATAAAAAATTCTTCAGTTATTATTGAAGAAATATTGACATCTAAGAACACACAGATTAATAATACTCTAGACAACTTTGAAAAAATTAGTGCTAATCTTTCAAATGTATCTGATGAATTAAATTCTTTTGGACTGACTTCTCTTCTCTCTAATCTTGAGGTTTCAGTTGATGGTATTAGCTCAATTGTAGATAAACTTGATTCAGATGACTCAACCTTAGGTAAATTAATTAATGAAGATGAAGTCTATGATAATCTTAATTCATCAATAGAGAGTTTGAACATTTTGATTAATGATATAAAAACAAATCCAAAAAAATATGTTCATTTTTCAGTTTTTGGTAGAAAGTAAATGATTAATATTTTACCTAATATAATTTTTAGTATTCTACTGATAACATCAGTTGGATTTTTTATTTATAATATAAGAAAGTTAATAACTGTAATCAAACTTGGCAAACCTATTGATAGGTCTGACAATCCCAAAAAAAGACTTTACAACATGATAAGAATTGCTCTTGGTCAATCTAAAATGGTTACTAAACCAATCTCAGGATTTTTACATGTGATTGTATATGTTGGGTTTATTATTATTAATATTGAACTACTTGAAATATTGATTGATGGAGTGACTGGTTCACATAGATTTTTTTCTAAATATTTTAATCCTAATTTTTATAACTTTCTAATTGCTTCTTTTGAAATTTTAGCATTACTAGTTTTAATTTCAGTTATTATATTTTGGACTAGAAGAAATATAGTTAAGATAAAGAGATTTTTTAGTAGTGAAATGAAGGGATGGCCAAAATTTGATGCGGATAATATACTTTATTTTGAGGTTGTATTAATGTTGTTATTTTTATCAATGAATGCAACAGATTTAATTCTTCAAGAAAGAAATTTTGAAGGATACTATAAGGCAGGATCTTTTCCTATTTCTTCTTTTATTGTCCCTTTATTTGATTCATTCGATACGTCTACTGTTTATACATTTGAAAGAGTTTTTTGGTGGTTACACATCATCGGTATTTTCTTTTTTCTAAACTATCTGTATTATTCCAAACATCTTCATATAATATTAGCTTTCCCTAATACATATTATGCAAATCTTGAAAACAAAGGAAAATTTGGGATATTGGAATCGGTAAGAAATGAAGTTCTCTTAATGTTTTATCCAGAAAAGGCCTCTCAATCTAATGGTGAAATTGATAAATTTGGTGCTTCTGATGTTTTAGATTTGAACTGGGTTCAACTAATGAATGCTTATTCATGTACTGAATGTGGAAGATGTACTAGCGAATGTCCTGCTAACCTTACAGGAAAAAAGTTATCACCAAGAAAGATAATGATGGATACAAGAGATAGATTAGAAAAAGTGTCTAAAAACATAACATCCAATAAAGGAAATTTTATTGATGATGGTGATAGATTATTGGACAATTACATAACTAAAGAAGAATTATGGGCTTGTACATCTTGTAATGCTTGTGTTGAGGTATGTCCTATTAGCATTGACCCTCTGTCCATAATTATGGATATGAGACAATTTTTAATTATGGAAGAGTCATCGGCTCATCCAGATTTAAACAATATGATGAATAACATTGAAAATAATGGAGCTCCATGGCCTTATAACCAACAAGATAGAGAACTTTGGATCCAAGAATCTTAAAATTATATTATGAAAAAAGAAGAAGTTGAAAATTATTTACATCAAAAAATTGAAAAGGGTGAGACTGTTAGTCCAATTTTGCCTGAAGGAATAAAAAATTATCTAATTGACATAGACGGTACAATTTGTGATGATGTTCCAAATGAGGAGCCAGAGAGAATGGTTACCGCAAAATTATATCCAGATGCTCTAGAGACAATCAATAACTGGTATGATAAAGGCCATATTATATGTTTTTTTACTGCTAGAATTGAATCACATAGAAAAGTAACAGAAAAGTGGCTAAAGGATAATGGCTTTAAATATCATAGTTTACTTATGGGAAAACCAAGAGGAGGAAATTATCATTGGATAGACAATCACCTAGTTAAGGCTACAAAGTATAATGGAAAATTTACAGATTTAATTGAGAAAAAAGTAACCATTGAGGTCTTTGATGACGACCAATTAGAAAAGGAATAATGAAAGTACCAATTTTGTCAGAACTAAAATCAAGGGGCGAGAATCCAGAATACCTTTTTTGGATTGGCTGTGCAGGTAGTTTTGATGATAGAGCAAAAAAAGTAACTAAAGCTTTTGTCAAAATTCTTAATAGAGCAAACATTTCATATGCTATTCTGGGTAAAGAAGAATCATGTACTGGTGATCCTGCCAAAAGATCAGGTAATGAATTTTTATTTCAGATGAAAGCAATTTCAAATATTGAAATTCTAAACTCATATCACGTCAAAAAAATAATTACAACTTGTCCACATTGCTTTAATACACTAAAAAATGAGTATCCTGATCTTGGAGGTAATTATGAGGTTATTCATCATACTACCTTAATTAATAATCTAGTTAAAGACAATAAGATTTCAATCTCTGGAGGTTATTATAAAGGTAAAAAAATCACTTATCATGATCCCTGTTATCTCGGAAGGGCTAATGGTATATATGAGGCTCCTAGAGATGTAATTAAAAAATTAGATGCTGAACTTATAGAGATGAAAAGCTGTAAATCTAAATCCTTGTGTTGTGGAGCTGGTGGTGCCCAAATGTTTAAAGAACCGGAAAAGGGTAATCTAGATATAAATATTAAGAGATCTGAAGAAGCAATAGAAACTAATGCAAAAATTGTCGCTGTAAGTTGTCCTTTTTGTAGCACCATGATGAGTGACGGTATGACATCCAAACAGAAAGATATTGATGTTGTTGATATAGCTCAAATGATAGAAAAAGCTGAAGACTTATGAAAGTAGATTTTAAAAATATGCCTGATGATTCTAGAATCTGGATATACCAATCAGATAGAGATTTAATTGAATCAGAAATGTCAATGATAGATGATAAGACTAGTTTATTTCTTGACTCGTGGCAAGCACATGGAAAAGATCTTGAATGTTCGTATAAAATAATTCATAAAAGATTTATAATAATTGCAGTGAATGAAAATATAAATCCTATAGGTGGATGTTCAATAGATTATTCACTACAATTAATTAATGATATATCAGATTCTATTCAAGTAAACTTATTAAATAGATTAATCGTTAACTTCAAAATAGATAATAAAATTTCTTCAGCTACTCTAAATGATTTAAAAAGCAAAATTAAAGATGGAGCTCTTTCTTCAGAAACAATTATATTCAACACCACTATAAATACTAAAGGTGAACTTTTAAATGATTTTGAAATTGATATTGGATCATCATGGCTTTCTAAATTTTTATAATATGTTAAGAAAC
>Ga0208390_1000242_pt1 | contig 18620 bp, 16 predicted proteins | sample Knorr_S7_td_Surf_FD_185594 | JGI IMG/M metagenome (GOLD analysis project Ga0208390, IMG submission 185594) | Marine microbial communities from Southern Atlantic Ocean transect - Knorr_S7_td_SurfaceA_ad_6m_LV_A (SPAdes) (version 2) | ecosystem: Environmental > Aquatic > Marine > Oceanic | place...
AAAGGGGAAACAACATCTACTACATTGATTGCTTCAATTTTGTTTTGTCTTATTTTTTCCAATCTTTCTGTTAAAGCAATTTTTCTGTCCAACAGCGAAATTTCTGCATTATTGTCACTTATATTTGACATATATAAATTAGTTCCGTTGGAAAACTCTTTCTTTGCTTCAATTAATCTAACTTCTTCAAAAAGTGATAGCAATGAATCTGTTTGTGTTATGGATATAGTTGTTATTGAATCATTTATCGACAGGTTTTGAAGTTCAGTCTCTTGTCGTGTTTTAAAATATTCTTCCTCCGAAACTGAGGAGATAAAAGGCTCCAATAAAGACGGGAAAATATCTTGTGAAGTAGATTCTACAGTCAATGTGTGAGTGTCTCTGTCGAAAACCTGTAATTGTTTTTTAAATTCTCTAAAACTTGTTTCCGCGGCAACAATTGAATCTAACTCAGTTACATAATTATTGTATTCCATCAGCAAAGTTACCTCTGAAACAAATGGGCTCATTTTAATACTTTTTATTTTTGATGCTTTGCCTTGATTAATATTAAAAAAAAGTGCTAGTTGAACAGAGTCTCCCTGTGATGCTAAATCATTTAAATACTCTGCATTATTATAAAGTTGTCTTGAGCTATCAAAGCGTGGCTGTAGTGTAGCTGAGCCGATAAATGTCGTTGGAACTATTGTGTCTGTAATTACGCCCAAAACTCCTCCTACCAGCACTGCGGCTATAAAGTATGAAAGTTTTCTCCTAATAAAAACTGCATACCCTATAAGGATGTTAAAGGCTAGTTTTGTGGTTTCGATAATAAATGAAATTATATTACTGAATCCTTTCCCGATTGACCTAAATAAATCCCCAACTTCAACTTCGTCTGCAGATTTTTTGTTTGTTTTGTTTGATTTCATACTTTAAATTTTCTCAATTATTTTAACAATAAACGTTAAGCTTATAACTTTATTTTAAACTCTTTTAGTTCTGCAACTATACTTCTGTTGTTCATTAGTCTTGGGGTTTTATTTTGTCCCCCCAATTTACCCTTTCTTTTCATATATATCTCAAACGCGTCTTTTTTTAGAGGTACAACTGAAAGAGGGCTTAATACTCCGCCCTTTACCAGGTCATCATAATAAATATTTTGTTCCCTCACTAGTTTGTCAAGATTTTTAGAAAATCTCGTTATGTTTTTTGGTTTATTTTGAAACGAAATCCACCATTCGTGGTGAGATTTTCCGGCTGATGGGTTCACATTAGGGGCAACTGTAAACTCATTTACGGCTTCTCCTGTTGCTTTGATTGCTTTTTTCATTGCATATTCGACTTCTTTAACTATTACGTGTTCTCCAAAAGCAGATATGAAATGTTTTAATCTTCCTGTTACTATTATTCGAAAAGGTTTAAGAGAAGTAAACTCTATTGTGTCTCCAATTTTATATCCCCAAAGACCCGCTGATGTGTTTAGGATTATTGCATAATTAACACCTGTTCTAACGTCTTTTAGAGACATCCTTTTCTTTGGGTTATTTATGTGCTTAGGCTCCACAAACTCATAAAAAATGCCCGCCTTTAGGTTTAATAACATTCCTTTCTCTCTTGTTGAGTCTTGGAAGGCAATAAACCCTTCTGAAGCAGGATATAGTTCTATGCTGTCGATTTTTTTTCCAACAAGATTTTCTAGGCCCTTTCTATAAGGCTCAAAATTTACGCCTCCATAAACAAAAAGAGAAAAGTTTGGGAATATTTTCCCAATTTTCTTGTTTGATTTTTTTTTAAGTTTTTCAAAATACATTTTTACCCACGGCGGTATTCCGCCAATTAAGCGCATATCTTCGTTTATTGTTTGTTCTACAATTGCATCAACTTTTTTATTCCAATCTTCAATACAATTAACACTCCATGTGGGAAGCCTGTTTTTTTGTAAATATTTTGGAACATAATGCGCCACGATTCCTGAGAGTCTCCCGGTTTTGATATTATTAACTTTTTTTAAAGTTGGGCTTCCTTGCAAAAACATTACTTTTCCGTTAATGAAGTTTGAGTTTCCCGAATAGTGTATATAGTGTAACAACGCGCTTCTGGCTGAGTTTATGTGTGTCTTCATAGACTCTTTCGAAATGGGTATATATTTTACTCCTGATGTTGTGCCTGAGGTTTTGGATAAGTATATTGGCTTCCCTGGCCATAAAACATCCGTGTTTCCGTCAACGGTCTTATCAATGTATGGTTTTAAAGACTCATAGTTTCTAATTGGTACTCTTTTCTTAAAATCATTGTATTTGTCTATGTTGTTAAAGTCGTGTTCAAAACCAAAAACTGTTTTTCTGCCATTTTTAATTAAATATTTTAAAACTTTAGTTTGGCTTTTGACTGGGTTTTTTGAAATCGCTTTGTATGATATCACATCTGCTAATGCCCAAATTTTAGCTAATTTTCCTTTGATGCCCATTAGTTGAAATCTATGAATTCTTCTGGATTTAATGAAAAACCGTTGCTCCAAATCTCAAAGTGAAGGTGTGGTCCAGTGGTATTCATCCCCGAATTGCCTGAAAAGGCTATCACCTGGCCTTGTTCTACAACTTCTCCTTGAGATACGCTTATTGAGGAATTGTGTTTATAAACAGATAACAAGTCATATGGGTGGTCGATTATAACAACATAACCTGCGTCGTCACTCCAGCCGGAAAAAACAACCACTCCTTCAGTTGTTGCTCTAACTGGTGTGTTTAATTTTGTTGCAATATCAACAGCATAGTGGCGTGTTATTGGGTCATGATTTTGGGTTACTTTTCCAGAAATTGGTTTAAACAACGTTAGTAGAGACTTGTCTTCACCTGTCTGGGTTATGTTGTATTTTTCATCGCTCTCTACTTCAATTCTAAGAAGGGAGTCAGCTTCTGAGGTTTTAAACTCTAATAAGCTTTTATTAGAATAAATTGTGTCCGAATTAACTCGTTGTTCTAACTCATATATATCAAGGTCTCCCTTAAGCACTTCGCTGACTGCAATAATATATCTCTGGTTTCTCATAAGCTTTTCTTGTATGGAATCTAGCTTGTAATTATTCATAATTGCTTTTCTTCTGAGCTCTGATGAATCATACCCTGGAATATACTCCTTTAAAGGAGTATATGAAATAACCAAGAAAGTAGAAATAATTAATAATAATATGGATACGCTAAAAAACAGAAAAACATTTAATCTGTTTAATTTATACGAAAATGTTTCCTCATAGCTCTGTTCATTAAGAATTACAAACCTATATGTCGCTAGCCAACGATTTAACCTGGAGTTTTTGTCTTTTTTTGTTTTTTCCATAATGGCAAATATAACTAGTTGATTTTTAGGTTTTATTGATTGGTTTTAATTTGATAATGTTTTTTAACTTTACAATAAATTTTTAAATATGTTTCTTGCAATTGGTGTTTGGCAAGTTGTTATAATTGCGTTTGTAATACTGCTTCTTTTCGGAGGCTCTAGGCTTCCTAAGCTTATGAAAGGGCTTGGTACTGGTCTCAAAGAATTTAAAGACGCCACTAAGGAAGATGACAAAGACGATAAGCCTAAGGATTAGGCATAATTCTTGTTGATCTAATTATTGATTCTAGCTCAAAAATGTAATCTCTTTTTAGTGTTGAGGGTGCAAAAACGAACCCTTCTATCATTAAGGTTTTTTTACTTTTTTTGTCTTCTATTAAAAAATTTATAAAAGGCCCCGCCATAAAATCTCCTTTTACTTCCCATGTTCCTCTGGTTTCGGTTGCTTCATTGTTATCGATTGTAGTCGAAAAAACATATGGTGTGTATGCCTCTTCTGTCTTCATGTGTGTGCCCGGAAGTCTGCCTGGGATAAATTTTCTCCCAATTGAGTCTCTGATTCTAATGATTTTCTGAAGCGTTTTCTTTTGGTCTTCACTTTTCAAAAACTCCAGCTCTGTAATAATTATGTTTAAGTGGCCTTTTTGTGTTTCTCTTTGAAACCAGACTGTTTTTTTTTCCTTCTTGAACAAGGAATACGCGGACGGTATCTCCATTTCTACTCTAAAAATGTTTCTTGTTTCTTCTTGCTTTAAAATCGATTTTTTGGTTCTTCTTTGTCTTTCTAATATTTCTTGGTTTTTGAGTTTTTTTATGATTTGTGTTGATTGAGATATTATAATTTCTATTAAGGTTTCTTTTTCCGGTGCTGTTAAAACGGCCATTGTTTGAGGTGTTGCATACCTGTTTGTGTCTGTTCTTATTATTACTTTTTCACTTAAGCCAACCCACAAAATTGTTCGGCTTGAGCGGGCAAAGCCACTAAAGACCGATGGGGGCATTTGTTTTAAATCAAACAATGGCTCCTGCTGAGGAAGTCCTTCTGCAGGATATGCAAATCCAGCTCTTATTGCGTCTCCAACATCATTGTTCCAAAGATTATTTTCTATGACCACGGTAATTGAGTTTATGTTGCCGTTAGACTTTTTTATTAAAGGCTTGCTTTCCCTTTCACAGCTAAAAAAAAGAAATATTGAAAGGATTATTTTTAATATGTGGTGATTGTGCATCATTCTATAATTGATTTGATGCCTGGTAATGTTTTTCCCTCTAGTGACTCTAGCATAGCTCCACCACCAGTTGACACGTAGCTTACATGTTTATCAAACCCAAAAGCTTTAGCAGCGGCTACGGAGTCCCCTCCACCTACCAAAGAAAAAGCTCCCTTTTTGGTTGCTTCTATAATGCTTTTTCCGACAGCTTTTGTTCCTCTAGAGAATTTTTTAAACTCAAAGACTCCAATTGGGCCATTCCAAAGTATTGTTTTAGAGTTCATTATTACTTTATGAAAGATTTTTTCTGTTTCCGGTCCAGCGTCCATGCCTTCCCAATTTTCCTCAATATTATATATATCAAACTTTTTAACCTTGGTGTTGTTTGTGAATTTCTGTCCTGCCCTAACATCAACGGGTAAATAAATTTGAACTCCTTTTTCTTGTGCTGTTTTCATTATTGCAATTGCGGTGCTTATTTTTTCTGTTTCACAAATTGATTTTCCAATATTACCTCCTTTTGCCTTTATAAAAGTGAAAGACATTCCTCCACCAATGATAAGGTTGTTTATTTTGGGTAAAATATTATGAATTATGGAGATTTTACTTGATACTTTTGATCCACCTAAAATTGCTGTTACTGGCGGTTTTCCTTCTTTTGTAATTCTATTTAAGGATTCTATTTCTTTTTCTAAAAGGAATCCAAAACACTTTTTGTTTCCAAAGAATTTTACCACTGTTGATGTAGATGCGTGTTTTCTGTGAGCTGTGCCAAAAGCATCGTTTACATATATTGTTCCTAGCTTAGATAGCTCTTTAGCGAAGTCATTATCGCCGCTGGTTTCTCCTTCATGAAACCTTAAGTTTTCTAAAAGCAAGACCTGCCCTGGCTTTAAGTTTAAAACCATTCTTTGAGCTTTTTTACCTATGGTTTCATCACAAAACATCACTTCTACATGAAGTAGTTTAGATATCTCATTCACGATGTTTTTTAAAGAATGCTTTTTGTCAGCTCCACTTGGTCGTCCTAAGTGGGACATTAAAACACAGGATCCGCCCTCGTTTAAGATGTATTTTATCGTTTTTGATGCTCCGACTATTCTTGAGTTGTCTGTAATTTCCCCGTTGTCAATTGGTACGTTAAAATCAACTCGAATCAATGCTGTCTCATTACTAAACGAAGTTTTTTTTAGTGTTCTCATTTTTTCCTACCCCCAAAAATACAACATGAATTGATTTTAGTGACTGTGTCTTTTTATTCAATCAAATTGTATATTTATGTGTGAGTTTTTGTAACGTATTAGGTCAAGAAGAAGAAATCCGTTTATTAGAACACTCCTTAAAAAAAAGGCAAACCCCTCATTCTCAGGTGTTTATAGGAGAAGATGGTTGTGGTTTGCTTTTAATTGCAATTTCGTATGCTCTTAAGGTTGTTGGAAAGTCCGGTTCATTTAAGTCTGAAGAAAGTACAATAAATGATTCTATTGTTCACCCAGACATTCATTTTTTTTTTCCAAACTCCATAAATTCAAAATCAAAATCGCCGCAAAATTTTTTACTCCTTTGGCATGAATTCATAAAAAAGGGGGGTTATCAAAGTCTTGATGATTGGTGTGAATTTGCGGGAATTGAAAACAAAAAACCTGTAATCGGCGTTAAAGACTCTGACGAATTTATTAAAAGTATAGCCCTCAAATCTTTTTGTGGTGGTTGGAAGTGTGTAATTGTGTGGCATGCTGAAACAATGACTTTGTCAGCCTCAAATAAATTATTAAAAAGTATTGAAGAACCTAGAGAAAAGACTCTTTTTCTTTTACTTACAGACAATGAAAAGAAAATATTGCCAACAATTTTGTCTAGGTGTCAAAAAATTAAATTTCGTCCTTTGTCAGACAATAAAATGGATTCCTATATCAAATCATTAGGCGTGGAAAAGAGTCGTGCTAGTTCTATTGTTTCATATGCAAAAGGAAATATTGGTTTAGCTAACAAGCTTAACGTTGACTCTGAGTTTCAGGAAAGCCTTGAACTTCTTTTTATTGAGTGGGTTAGGCTTGCGTTTGCCGCAAAAAAAAACAAAAATATTGTTTTGAAACTTAGCTCCTGGAGTCAGAAATTAGCTTCCCGTAATATTGAGTTTCAGAAAAGATTTATCTCTTTTTCTATTTTATTTTTTCGATCCGCTCTCATGACACATTATAAAATTACGTCTAATCTTATTGTGCCTTTCTCTAAATTTGACATTGATTCTTTTTCAAACTTTGTACATGGACAAAATATTCTTTTGATTGTTTCTGAATTAGAAAGAAGTGCCAGTGAATTAAATCGAAACGGTAATCCTAAAATGATTTTTAGTGATTTGTCTTTTAAGCTTACTAGACTTTTGTTTAAAGTGAAAAAATAAACGCGTCCGTACGTGTTTTTTGCTGCGGTTTTTCTTTTTTTTTAAGTTTACCCTCCTTTTTTAAATGAACGGCTCTTAAACGGCCTTAAATTTGTTTTTTTAAACAAAACAACAAAGAAGACGTGTTGTTGTTCATCATGCCTTTTAAGTTTGAGTAAAGTCCTTTAATTGTTCCCTTTAGATATGGAAAATTGCTTTTACAGTGCTTTTCTGAAATGATTGAAATATAAAATGCGTCTATGAGCATTGGAGAGGTTTTTTCAATTGTAAAGCCCGTTTGTTTAATGAGTTTATGAAATGAATTTTTATTGTAGTGCCATATGTGCCTAGGAACATCGAATGCGGCCCAGTTCTCCTTGTAGTGCTGTGCGTCCCATGATGAGTGATTCGGTATAGCTATAAAAACTCTGCCGGTTGGCTTAAGCGAATTGTATAGCTTCTCCAGTATCTTTTTAGGGTTCTGTAAATGTTCTAAAACGTGCCACATGGTTATGACATCATATCTGTTTTTACAAAACTTCTCATCAACTATTGTAATTTTTCTTTCTTTAAGTGTTTTTTTGCAATCTGTGTCTGTTTCAAAGGCTTCTACGCTCCATCCCTTCCTTTTGGCGTGGTCTGCAAAAGAGCCTACCCCTGCGCCATAATCCAACATGTTTCCTTTGCTTTTTCTTTTGTTTATATGTCTTATTTTAAGACTGTTATTCCTTTTTCTTGCTAAGCCATAAATAACATCAAAAAGAGATTTTGGTTTTGTTTTATAGGGCATATAGCTCTGGCGTTTATAATATTTGGAGGCATGCTTTTTACTTATTTGTGGGTACGTCTTCCATGCTCCTGTTGTTTTATCCTTCCTAATTTGGAATTTTTCTTTAGAACATTGGTGGTCAATTATAATATATTGTTTCACGTGGAACTTTTAGCGACCCATATATACCAAAAGAACAGAAATATCGCTAGGAGAAACACCGCTAACTCTGGAGGCTTGGTCTATCGATTTGGGTTTTATTTTAGTCAGTTTTTGCTTAGCTTCAAATGAAAGGGACGCTAGCTTGTGATAAGAAAAGTCTTCAGGAATTTTTATGTGGCCCAAGTGTTTTAATTTTTCTGCTTGTGCTTTTTCTTTATTAATATAACCCGAATACTTTATTTCTATCTCTGCTTTTTCAACAACATCGTTGAAATCTACTTTTGTTTTTAAAAGCTCTTTCACACCTGAAACATTCATAAAATCAGCAATTTTAATGCCTGGGCGAGATAAAACCTTTAGCATTTTTACCGGCTGCTTTATTGGAGCTGATGATTTTAATTCAAGTATGTGGTTTATCTCATTTGGTTTAATGCTTGTCTTGGAAAAAAATCTTTGAATCTTTTTGGATTCCCTTATCCTCTCATCCATCTCATTGAACCTTTCTTTGCTGGCAAGGCCAATTTTATGGCCCTTTGGTGTTAGCCTTTCATCGGCATTGTCTTGACGTAAAAGCATTCTATATTCAGCGCGTGAAGTAAACATTCTGTATGGTTCGTCGGTTCCTTTGGTTATTAGATCGTCAATTAAAACTCCTATGTAAGCTTCATCACGAGAAAGAACAAAGTCTTCTTTTTCTTCCACATAATTGTGGGAATTAATCCCGGCGATTATTCCTTGGCACGCTGCTTCTTCATAACCGGTTGTTCCGTTAATTTGTCCGGCAAAGAAAAGGCCTTTAATGTCTTTTGTTTCAAGTGTATGTTTTAGTTGTGTTGGTGGAAAATAGTCATATTCAATTGCATAACCAGGTCTAAAGAAGCGCACATTTTCAAAACCCTTTACTGCCCTAAGAGCTTTGTACTGTATTTCTTCAGGAAGTGATGTAGAAAAACCATTCACATAAGACTCTACTGTGTTCCAGCCTTCCGGCTCAACAAAGATTTGATGCCTTTCCTTTTCTTTAAACCTGTTAATCTTATCTTCAACTGAAGGGCAATATCTTGGTCCTACGCTCTTTATTCTACCATTAAACATTGGTGACCTATCAAAGCCTTGACGGAGCAAATCATGAACCTGAGGATTTGTATAAGTCATGTAACAAGAAAGCTGTTTTTTTAGGGGTTTGACAGAGCTCAAATAAGAAAATGTTCTAGGGGTTTTATCTCCAGGTTGTTCAATCATTTTTTTTAGATCTAACGATCTAGCGTCCACTCTAGGGGGTGTGCCTGTTTTCATTCTTCCTGATTTGAAACCAAGGCAGTTAAGTTGCTCTGTGATGCCAAATGTTGCGCGCTCTCCAGCCCTTCCTCCACCAAACTGCTTTTCTCCAATATGAATTAATCCGTTAAGAAATGTTCCGCTTGTAAGTATAACAGATTTTGACATAATTTTTACACCTAGTGTTGTTTTTACCCCGGAAAGCTTGTTTTTAATAAATAAAAGGGAAGAAACTGTGTCTTGATAAAAATCGATGTTTTCAATTTTTTCAAGCTTTATTCGCCAACACGAAGCAAATAACATTCTATCAGACTGAACACGCGGGCTCCACATTGCAGGGCCTTTAGATTTATTAAGCATCTTATATTGAACAGCTGAGAGGTCTGAAACAATTCCGCTAATTCCTCCCAAAGCGTCAATCTCGCGTATAATTTGTCCTTTTGCAATCCCTCCCATTGCTGGATTGCATGACATCTGTCCAATATTTTGTAAGTTCATTGTGATAAGAAGCACCTTGCTCCCCATTGTTGCTGCAGCAGCTGCAGCTTCAGAACCAGCATGACCGCCACCAACTACAATAACATCATAGGTTTTTTTAAACATCTGGTCTTGCTTTTTGTTCCACGTGAAACATTTTTATAAGCTTATTCTCTTCGGCAGTCATCCTGCGTTTATCCGCTTTGTTTTTATCCTTAAACCCTACACAGTGTAATAGCCCGTGGGCCATAAGTCTTAATATTTCATTTTCGAAAAGAACGTTGTATTTGTGTGCGTTTTCACCTGCTCTTTCCGTTGAAATGGCTATATCTGCAATCACATTTTTTCCTTCACTTGAACAAAAGGTAATTATATCAGTGTAGGCGTCGTGTGAAAGGTGTTTTTGGTTGAGCTCTAAAAGACTGTTGTCGTTCATAAAAGAATAAACAAGCCTACATGAGGACAACCCGTAATGACAAGCACATTTTTTTATCCATGCTTTGTACAAGCCACAATCATTAATTTTGTATTTAGTATTAAAAATAAAATCTACTTCTAAATGCACAGCACAAATATATTCAAATACATAAGCTATTATATATCTTTGAAAAATGAAAGTTCGTGTTCGCTTCGCTCCTAGTCCTACTGGACCACTTCACATTGGAGGGATTCGTACAGCATTATATAACTATCTTTTCGCAAAAAAAAATAACGGTAACTTTATATTGCGGATTGAAGACACAGATATGTTGAGGTCTGTTGATGGTGCAGAAAATCATATAAGAGAATCCTTAAAGTGGCTAAACATTTCAATTGACGAAGGTCCTGTCAAGGGTGGTTTATTTGGGCCATACAGACAAAGCGATCGTAATAGTCTGTATATCAAGCATATAGATGCTTTAATCTCTCAAAAGAAAGCTTACCTTGCGTTTGATTCCGAAAATGATTTAAAAAGAGCGCGCTTGGCACAAGAAAAAAAGGGGGAAGCGTTTCTGTACAACTGGCGTAATCGCAAAAACTTTAGAAACAGTCTTAACATGTCAAGCAAAGACGTTGAAAAGGAGCTTAATGTCGGAACAAACTATGTTGTTCGTTTTAAAAGCTATGCAAAAGGAGATGAAAAAACTATTACGGTTAATGATGTTGTTCGTGGACAAATAACTTTTGATAAGTCCCTGGAGAGTGATAAAATTTTACTAAAGGGAGACAGAACTCCAACCTATCATTTGGCAAATGTGGTTGATGATTGTTTAATGGAAATTTCTCACGTTATTAGGGGAGAGGAGTGGTTGCCTTCACTTGGGTTTCATTGCCAGCTATATGATGCGTTTGGCTGGAAACGTCCAGTGTTTGTCCATCTTCCTTTAATACTAAAACCGTATGGAAAGGGAAAGCTGTCAAAGAGAGATGGAGAAAAGTTCGGTTTCCCCGTGTTTGTTGTCGATTGGGGTAAAAAAAGTATGAGTTTTGAAAGGGACGGGTATCTGCCTGAAGCTATAATAAATTACTTGGCTTTGCTGGGATGGAATCCTGGTGGAGATAAAGAGGTGTTTACCCTTAAAGATCTAGAAGGTCTTTTTTCCATTGATGACGTTTCTCCTTCAGGGAGCAAGCTAGACATAGAAAAATGTCGTTGGTTTAACCACAAGCATATTCAAAGAAAATCAAATAATACAATAAAAGAAAAACTTCTGAATGAGCTTGAGAAAAGAGAGATTTATAACAGCCCGGTTGTTCCTCAGCGCGTAGCTAACTTAATAAAAGAGAGAGTTTATTTGCTAAGTGACGTCTGGGATGAGGCGTGTTATTTTTACGAGAGTCCAGAAAATTACAACACAAAAAATCTAAAACGATTAGAAAAAGCTTCTGCTGTGTCTGCATTAATCTCTCTTAACGGTTACGTGAGTAAAAACCTAGGGGTTAGCTGGGAAAAAGCTGTGGATTTTGTTGCAGAAGATCAAAATATGAAAAAAAACCTGATTCTTTCCACTATTCGTTTAGCCCTAGTTGGTAGGTTTGCCGGTGTAAGTGTTTTTGAAATACTAAACATAATAGGAAAAGAAGAATCCTTGAAGAGAATTAACAATCTATTAAGCAGATTAAAAGAATAAAATATTTATTATTGTATTAAATTAATTTAATAATTATGATTGTTACATATGTTTTATTTTCCCTAATATTACTTTTAATTGGTGCTGCGTTTTTTATTGTAAAGCAGCAATCTGCTGCTGTGATTGAACGTTTTGGTAAGTTTCAAAGTATAAGACAATCTGGACTACAGCTTAGAATTCCAATAGTAGATAGTATTGCAGGAAGATTAAGTTTAAAAATCCAACAACTTGATGTTATTGTCGAGACAAAAACAAAAGATGATGTTTTTGTTAAAATCAAAGTCTCAGTCCAATATATGGTTATAAAAGATAAGGTTTATGATGCTTTTTATAAGCTTGATTATCCTCACGATCAAATAACATCTTATGTGTTTGATGTAGTCAGAGCAGAGGTTCCAAAAATGAAACTTGACGATGTTTTTGAAAAGAAAGACGATGTCGCTATTGCTGTAAAGTCAGAACTCAACGACGCGATGATAAATTATGGATATGATATAATTAAAACGTTAGTAACAGATATTGATCCAGATTTACAGGTCAAAGAAGCAATGAATAGAATTAATGCTGCAGAAAGAGAAAAAATTGCTGCTCAATTTGAAGGTGATGCGGCAAGAATCTTAATTGTAGAAAAAGCAAAGGCCGAAGCTGAATCTAAACGTCTTCAGGGTCAAGGAATTGCAGATCAAAGAAGGGAAATTGCACGGGGTCTCGAAGAGTCTGTAGAAGTATTAAACAAAGTGGGTATTAACTCTCAAGAAGCGTCCGCATTAATTGTAGTTACACAGCACTACGATACTCTTCAATCAATTGGAGAGGAGACAAACAGTAATTTAATACTATTACCTAACTCTCCTCAGGCAGGAGCTGACATGCTAAACAATATGGTAGCGTCGTTTACAGCAAGTAATCAAATTGGTGAGGCGATGAAAGGTTCTAAAAAGAAAAAAGTCGACACTGATAATTCTACTGATGAAGAGAATTCTTAGGTCTCGCTTCATTTTTCGTCCATGTGTCCCTTAAAGAAACTGTTTTGTTAAAAATTTTTATTTTATCTGTACTTTTTTTGTCGCAAATAAAATATCCTTGCCTTTGAAACTGAAAAATTGTCCCTCGTTCTGCTTTCTTTAGTGAAATTTCTGCAAAAGCATTGTTTGTTATTAAGGAATGAGGGTTTATATGTTTTGTGAAATCTTGCTCTTTGTCAGAGTCTGGGTTTGGGTTTATGAAAAGTCTGTCGTATTGGTTAACTTTTATTTTGACATATTTTTTTTGTGACACCCAATGTAATGTCCCTTTAACTTTTCTTTGGCTTTCCTCAGTTCCACTACCGCTCAGGCTTAATGGGTCGTAAGTACAGTAAACAGTGTCTATCTCACCTTTATCGTTCTTTTTTAGGCTTTGAGCTTTAATAATATATGCACTTTTTAATCTAACTTCTCCCCCTAGTTTTAATCTAAAAAACTTTCGATTTGCTGTTTCTCTAAAATCATTTCTCTCAATAAATAATTCTTTACTAAAGTGTATTTCTCTTTCTCCTGCTTCACTGTCTTCTGGGTTGTTTTCTGTTAATAATGTTTCGTTTTTATTTTCTGGGTAATTGGTTATTATCACTTTTATTGGGTCTAATACCACCATTACTCTTCTTGATTTTTTATTTAAATCTTCCCTTGCACAGAATTCAAGAAATGATGCGTCAATAACATTGTCTCTCTTAGCTACACCTACTGCTTTTGCAAAATTTATTAATGCTGTCGGTGTATATCCTCTCCTTCTCAAACCGCTAATTGTCGGCATTCTTGGGTCGTCCCAGCCTTCTACAAAACTGTTTTCTACTAACTTTTGTAGCTTCCTTTTACTAGTAACAGTGTAACTTAGGTTTAATCTTGAAAACTCTCTTTGTTTTGGTTTTGTTCCTTTTGTATATACAAAGTTTAAATATTCATTATAGAGTTCTCTGTGAGGTAAGAACTCTAAAGTACATAATGAGTGTGATATTTCTTCAATATAATCTGATTGACCATGTGCCCAATCATACATTGGATAAATACACCATTTATCTTTTGTTCTGTGGTGTGGCTTTTTTAAAATTCTGTAGAGAACTGGGTCTCTCATCAACATATTTGAAGAAGACATATTTCCTTTGAACCTTAATACCATTGATCCTTCTGGATGCTTCCCCTCTTTCATTTCAATGAAAAGAGAAAGCGCTTTGTCAGGTGACTGATTTCTAAAAGGGCTATTTTGTCCTGGTCTTGTTGGTGTACCTTTTTGTAACGCAATCTGTTCTGTTGATTGATTGTCTACATACGCTTTTCCTTTTTTTATAAGTTCTAATGCCCACAAATAAAGCTGTTGAAAATAATCTGATGCATACTTTTCCTCTTCCCACTTATACTGAAGCCACGAAATATCGTCTTTAATTGCTTCTACAAATATTTTGTTCTCTTTAACAGGGTTGGTGTCGTCAAATCTTAAATTTACTGGTGCGTTATATTTTTTTCCGAGCTCAAAGTTTAAGCAGATTGCTTTAACATGCCCAATATGTAAATAACCGTTGGGTTCTGGTGGAAAACGGAATTTAAGTTTTTTTTTATCAAACCCTTTTTCTAAGTCTTCGTCTATAATATGTTCTATAAAGTTTTTTGAAGACACTTTTCTTCTTTTCATACAAATTTAACCAATTAAGAATATTGTAACCTGTTTTTTTATATTTGATATATATGGATAAAATTTATTTAAACGATGTTCGTATTTATGCATATCACGGTTGTTTAAGTGAGGAAGCTATAATTGGGAGTGATTACCGTGTAGATATGTGGGTTGAAGCGAATCTAAACATGGCTAAAAAAAATGACTCTTTGAAAGATACCGTTGATTATGTTTTTCTTTTGAGTTGTATTAAGAAAGAAATGAATGTGCGTTCAAAACTTCTTGAAGTTGTTGCTGAAAGAATTATAAATTCTGTTTTTTCTGGCTCGTCTATTGTAAAGACAGTTTGTGTTAAGATTTCCAAAATTAATCCCCCAATTGGTGGAAATGTTAATTCTGTTTCTTTAGAATTGAAAAGAAGCGTAGGTTAAAAAACACTATTTTTGATTTTCTTTGGCACCGTGGCCGAGTGGCTAGGCAGAGCTCTGCAAAAGCTTGTACAGCGGTTCGAATCCGCTCGGTGCCTCATCCAAGTGCGATTGATGTAAAACTGAAGCCTTCAAATACTAAATATGAACCAAAAATAAAAATAAACACATTCAATGTTTGCTTAATTTTATACAACGTTCTGTCTGTTAGTTTCGATTTTAGTTTGTTTGCAAAATAATATTTTATAAGGTTTACAACAATATAAGTAGAAACTGTTGTTATAAAGAATATCCAAATTTTTGTTGGGTTCATTTCAAATTTTGGTCCAATTACAAATAAAACCCCTGTCCAAAAAAATAAAATTGCAACATTAATTATATTTAACAAAAACCCTTTTGATGCTAACGAAATAAATCTGGGTGTTTCTATTATTCTAACCTTACCTTTTTGATGTTTTTTTCTTTTCTGGAAAGTTTTAAAATAAGAAACTAATCCATACGAAGCTAAAAGTACTCCTCCTAACACAAAGAGAGCGGGCTGATTTTCCTCTGTTATTATTTTACTTGCTCCAAAATAAGCTACTGAAAAGAATGTAACATCTGAAATTACTACCCCTACATCAATAAAAAAAGCTTGCTTAATACCTTTAGAAATGCTTGTTTCAAGTAGAATAAAAAATAATGGCCCAAAAGAAAACGAAAGTAACATTCCGAGAGGAATTGCCGGTAATATTTCTAACATCTACTAAAGTTAGAATAAATTATATATTCAATTTATTTTTTCTTCTCTTTTTGTTCAATTCTTCCCCCTACAGAAATTCTCTTTTCAAGTTTAACTGGTTTTCCGTAAATTACAACTGATCCTCCAAAACTAACCTTAGCTTCAGCTAGTTCAGACGATTTTACTGATGCTCTTCCCCCGGCAGCAACCTTTATAACAACCTGTTCAGACTCAAGTGTAGATGCTTCTAAAACTCCTCCCGCACTTACCTTATGGTTTTGTGTAACTGCCGATCCTTTTATGTTTATTATTCCTCCTGAAATTATTTTTGTAGTAACTTTTTGTACATCTAAAATAGCTTCTATTTCAGCTCCTTCCTGAGCTTTTAAAGTAATACTTGGTTGAAACAAAACATCTTGACAAGAAATAAAAGAGCCTTGATTTGCATCTATTTCTTCTATTGGAGAAGAATTAAAAAGCGCAACAGTGGTATTAAATCCACTAAACATTTTTTTAATATCCATCCTAATTTGTAAAGAACCATTTTTAAGTTTAATAGAAACATGTTCTTTATTTTTTCCTTCAATTAACAATGAATCAGATTCTGATGGAATTATCGTTACTCTAATTCCATCATAAACTTTAACCTTATTAAATTCTCCAATTTTTACGGCTTGTGAATACGAAAAGATTGGAAATAAAAGAAAAATTAAAATAAATCTCATTATTTTTTTTTCAAATATAATGAATATTAAGAGTGTCCTATCAATTTAAAATCAATGTGTCTCTTTATAATATCTGCATTTATTACTTCTATAAATACACTATCTCCTAACTGAAAAATTAGTTTTTGTTGTTCATCTTCAAAAGAATAATTTGACTCGTTATATAAAAAATATCCCTTAGGAAAATTTCTAATATTTACCATTCCTTCACATTTATTTTTATTTATTTCAACATATATTCCCCTTTCTACAACTCCTGAGATAACACCTTTAAAAATATTTCCTATTTCTTTACTTATATACACTCCTTGCATAAATTTTATAGATTGTCTTTCAGCTTTTGTTGCTAATATTTCTTTAACAGTGCAATGCTTCATTTTTTCTTCGATTTGCTTTTTATCAGTAGACTTTTTTCTATCTAAATAATGTTGAAGCAGTCTATGGGCTATAATATCTGGATACCTTCGTATAGGTGAAGTGAAATGAGTATAATAATCAAAAGATAAACCATAATGTCCTATATTATTGGTACTATATATAGCTTTACTCATGCTTCTAATAGCCAAAGTATCTAAAAAATTTTGCTCTTTTTTCCCTTTTATTTCTTTTAAAAGTTTATTTATAGATTCTAATGTCTTCTGTTTATTTTTAATGTTTAAATCGTAACCAAATTTTTTCGATATTTTTTTTAATTCTATAATTTTTTCTTGTTGTGGTTCTTCATGAATTCTAAAAACAAAAGTTTTCTTATTATCTTTTTTTGATATAAATTCTGAAACTTTTTTATTTGCCAAAAGCATAAACTCTTCAATTAATTTATTTGAGTCTTTACTTGATTTTATATAAACCTGAATTGGGTTTTTGTGTTTATCTAATAAAAATTTAATTTCCTCCTTATCAAATAAAATTGCTCCTTTTTTTAATCTTTCTTTTCTTAGCTTTTTAGAAATTATATGTATTGTGGTAATAGCTTCTATTAAATTACGTTCAATTTTTTTTTCTTTTTTATCAATAGTTAACTCTTGAGGAATAATTTCTTGTTTATTTTCAATTATATGTTGCGCTTCTTCATACGATAATCTATAATCTGAATTAATTATAGTTCTACAGAATTTTTGTTTTAATATTTTTCCATTAATATCTAGAGTAAATACTGCTGAGAATGTTAATTTATCTTCTTTTGGTCTAAGAGAACATATATTATTTGAAAGTTTTTCTGGAAGCATAGGAACAACTCTATCTACTAAATAAACAGATGTTCCTCTGTTATATGCTTCTGTATCTAATTTTGTGTTTGGTTTTACATAATGTGATACATCTGCTATATGTATACCTACTTCATATCCTTCGCTTGTTATATCAAAAGAAATAGCATCATCAAAATCTTTTGCATCTTTTGGATCTATTGTGAACGTTGTTTTTTTTCTAAAATCCTCCCTTTTTCTTTCTTCTACCTTTGATATATTTTCCTCAATCTTATCTAGTTCTTTTTCTACTTGATCATCAAAATAATAAGTTAATCCATATTCAGAAAGTATCGTGTGTATTTCCGTTTCATTTTCTCCGGGTTTTCCTAATATATCTATAATCTTTGCTTGTGGTGATTTTGTATCTTTCCATTCAATCAATTCTATTACAACTCTATCTCCATTTTTTGCATTGCTATTGTCATTTTTAATGTAAAAATCTACATTAGCTTTTCTTTTTGATACTATTACAAATCTTGTATTATTTAAAATTTTAAGGGTACCAACAAAAGTTGTGGTTTTCCTTTCAATTATTTCAATAATCTTTGCTTCTTCTTTTCTTCTTCCTCTTGATGGATATGTATAATAAGAAACCAAATCTCCAGAAAAAGCTTTATGTCTTTGTGTAGAAGAAACAACTATTTCTTTTTCATCTTCACATAAAATTATAGATGTTTTTCCTCTGTGAATTATGAAGATTCCTTTATTTATTGATTTACTACTTATTGATTGAAAGTATCCTTTTCTTACTTCATTTATAATTTTTCTTTCATTCAATTTTTTTAAGGTTTTTATAACGTGATTTTTACCACTTGCATCTACAACTCCTAACTGCTTACATATTTGTTTGTAATTAAAACATCTTTTAGGAAAACGATCTAAAAAACCTACAATAGAAAAAATTGCTTTAGAAGAATTTTTATTTTTCTTCATCATACAAATGTAATAGTAAAAAGAGTAGAAAAAGATATTAACCTTTTCTAATATTATTAAATAATAATATTTAAAATAAATTTATTATATATAATAATGATTATTGTATGTTAATAAACAACATTTATAGTTAAAAAAATAAGTATATAATTGTATTATAATAACTTATGAAAAAAAAATAAAAGAAAAAATGTTAATATATTATAAA
>Ga0208390_1000243_pt1 | contig 18573 bp, 19 predicted proteins | sample Knorr_S7_td_Surf_FD_185594 | JGI IMG/M metagenome (GOLD analysis project Ga0208390, IMG submission 185594) | Marine microbial communities from Southern Atlantic Ocean transect - Knorr_S7_td_SurfaceA_ad_6m_LV_A (SPAdes) (version 2) | ecosystem: Environmental > Aquatic > Marine > Oceanic | place...
AAATTAAATTTTCTGGCTTTTCCTACAAATAATAGCTTTTCAATATCTTGGGGTGTAAAAATTCTGTAATTAGAATTCTCATTAGTTTTAGGATTAATTAAACCGATGTCAGAATAAAATCTGACAGTTTTTACAGATAAATTTGATTTTTTTGCGGCTTCACCAATATTCATTTTTAACTCCACTTGACTCTCCATTATATGGAGACGTTATTTCATAAATATAGGAAAAAAATTTATGTCTACAACAGTTTTAAAATCTAGAATATCTTGGACTTGCAAACATACCTGGAAAAGAGCTTCTTATAATACATCTTGGTGTTTATTGGGTTGTGCTATTGGTGATCTGGGAACTATTGCCTTTTTTCAATATACCGGCATTCCATGGCCGCCATTATTAATTTTCTCACTGGCGATCATAAATGGTATAATTACATCTATCATTTTAGAAACTATCATTCTATCACGTCAAATGCCTTTTTCTGATGCCTTAAAGACGAGCTTAGGTATGTCCCTTATATCAATGATTAGTATGGAAATAAGTATGAACCTTGTAGATTATATTTTAGTAGGAGAAGCTAAACTGGTGTTTTGGGTTGTCCCTATAATGCTTCTAGCTGGATTTATCACTCCACTCCCCTATAATTATTGGAGGCTAAAGGCATTGGGAAAGTCTTGTCATTAATATTTAGTTTATTGCAAATTAAATTTAGATATTGATTGGATACTTTTTCATTTGAAAAATGATCTAGTATAAATGTAATATCTGATTATGATTTCAATATCTTGGATTCCAATTGGAAAAAAAAACTTACTTGGTGTGAGTCAATTTCCAGGTAAAAATTTACAAAATATTTTTGATTTAAGTTCATTTTCAAAAGATTTACAAATTATAAAAAAACAAAAAGTTAAAATTGTTGTTTCGTTATTACCAGATAATGAAAAAAATAAATTAGGACTAGATGATCTTATCTGGTCAAAGGAAGAAGTAGAATATATTCAATTTCCTGTAAATGATTTCAGTGTACCACCAAAAAAAAAGTTTAATGAATTAAAAAAATTAATTTCATTTATTAAAGAAAATCTCATGCTTTCTAAGCCTGTATTAATTCATTGTAATGGTGGTAAAGGACGCTCTGGAATGATTGCTGCTTTAGTTCTAAAAGCCATGAAAGAAAAAGATCCTATAAAAAAGGTAAGAGAAAAAGTCATTGGAGCGATTGAAACTGAAGAGCAGGAAATCTTTGTAAAAGATTGGGTTTAAAAGCTATACACGATATAACCAATTGGACCCATAATTACTACACTTAGCCATGATGGAAATTTTAGAAATATAATCAATAAAGTGCTAAGTATAATAAGTAAAATACCATTAATATTACCTAAATAATTACTAAGCAAAATATCAACAAAAGTTAAACATAATAATCCAACAACTGTTGCGTTTACACCGTGTATCCCTTTATAAACCCAATTTAATTTTATTAATCTATCCCAATAATTGATTGCTAACATGGCTATCATTAGACCAGGTAAAAAAATAAAAATAAGGGAACTTATTCCCAAAAATAAAGCATGTGATATGTCGTTTGATGCTCCAATCACAGTTCCTATATACGATGCAAAACTAAATAAAGGTCCAGGTAGTGCCTGAGCTAATCCGTAACCACCGTTAAATAATTCTTTACTAATTAGATTATTAAAAACAAATTCTTTTTCTAAGTAAGGCAAAACAACATGACCACCACCAAAAACTAGTGAGCCACTTTTATATAGTCCACTAAAAATTTTGAGATATAAAATGTCGTTATATACATTGATTATAGGGAGTAAAATTAGAAAGAAAATTGAAACTAAAATAAATATTAAAAGTAAAAGATTTAAATTTTTTTTTGAAATTATTATTTCTCCAATACTAAGTTTTGCATCTTTAATTGCTTTATCTTTTAAATTAAAAAAAACGCCTAAGGCAAAACCAAGAGATATTATAATTACTTGTTCAAAAGGAAATTCCCAAATTAAAAGTGTGAAGAATGAAATAAAAAATATTAATAATCTTTTTATTTCAAAACAAAAATTTTTACCCATATTAATCAATGCTGCTGCAATTATTGGTATTGCCACGCTTGCAAAACCATTGAGAAACTTCACAGCTTCATTCATTCCGTTCGTATTGGTATAACTTACTATTATTAAAGCACTTAAAATCATTAAAAAAGCTGATGGAATAGTAAAACCAAGCCATGCTGCTAGCCCACCCCAATAGTTACCTTTTTGAAGACCAATCAGGAAACCCACCTGACTGGAGCTTGGACCTGGAAGAAATTGACTTAATGACACAAATTCCATGAATTTTTTTTCAGACAACCATTTTTTTCGTTTAACAAATTTTTCTTGAAAAAAACCAATATGTGCAGTCGGTCCACCGAAGGAATAAAGACCAAGGATAAAAAACTCACTAAATATTTTATAAAATGAAAACTCTTTTTGCATTTAGTTAAAAGTAAATTCTGTCTCTGATAAAATAAAACCAGTTATTATAACATCTTATTGTAATTATAATTTAAATCTTTTAATCAGATACTATTAGACATTAATTTTTTATATATTAAATGGATTTATATTATGACGCCTAGTGTTTTTTCCTTAGGTGGAAATTTTTACAAAGGGAATTTGCATACCCATTCTAATAAATCTGATGGCAAGTTGGATCCTAAAGAAGTTTGCCTTCGATATAAAAATGCAGGATATGATTTTATATCACTTACAGATCATTTGATTGGTAAATATGGTTATCCTATCGTCGATACTTCTGATTGCCAGGATGATAAATTTACTACTTTAATTGGTGCAGAAATTCATACTGGAGCAATGTCTAATGGTGAACTTTGGCATATGGTTGCGGTTGGTCTGCCTTTGGATTTCACACCCCCAGATGTTTGGGATTTTAATTTTGTAGAAGGAATGGAAACAGCTAATGACGCGGCACAACGATGTATGGATTCTGGGGCCTTTGTTACAATAGCTCATCCTCAGTGGTCAGGAGTCACCTTAGAGGATGCATTATCTATAAGAAATGTTGATGCTGTTGAATGTTATAATCATGGCTCTGCCTTTCAAGAAAGAGGTGATGGATTCGCTATTTTAGATTCACTTTTAAATAACGGAAGAAAATTAAACATAATGGCGACTGATGATGCTCACTTTAAAGTTCGAGATTATTTTGGTGCATGGGTGATGGTAAAATGTGATGAAAATTCACCAACTAAAATCTTAGAAGGATTAAAACTTGGAAATTACTATTGTTCACAAGGTCCAATAATAGAAAATATTATAATAGAAAATGGCTCAGTTCATGTTGTTTCTTCCCCAATTGAAAGGTTAGTTATTTGTGGGGAAGGTACTGCTTCAAAATACATAATTTGTAATAATAATAATCGAAATGAAATTCCATTTGGAAGATGTGAGGGAAGTCCTTGGATTAGGGTTACTGTAATCGACCAAAAAGGAAATCGCGCATGGACCAATCCAATTTGGTTATAATCTTATAAAATTATTTTTTCTTATATGTCTCATCTAAAGAGTATCCAGTACCATGAATTGTTCTAATAGGGTCTATGTCCTTTGATCTATTTAAAGCTTTTCTCAATCGTCCGATATGAACGTCAACTGTTCTTTCCTCAACATAAATATCTTTTCCCCAAATAATATCTAGTAATTGAGACCTCTCGTAAACTCTACCTGGTCGAGAAACAAATAATTCAAGTAATTTATATTCTATTGGACCAAGTTTGACAGAACGTTTACCCCTATTAACTCTCCTTTTTTCTATATTTATAGATATATCTTGAAAACTTAATACCACTGTTTCTTGTTGACTTTTCAATCTTTTAAGTATTGCTTTTGTTCTCGCCAGAAGTTCAGCAATAGAAAATGGTTTAGTAATATAGTCGTCTGCACCAATTTCGAAAGCCCTTAGCTTGTCTGGTTCCTCACTTTTTGCTGTAAGCATTATAATTGGAATGGATATGCTCTTCTTATTTAATTTTAGTTGTCTTGCTATTTCAATTCCAGACATATTTGGCAACATCCAATCAAGTAGAATTAAATCTGGATAATTCTCTTTAATAAAGTAAAGTGCTTCTTCTCCATCACTTACTGTTTCAATATTAAAACCCTCTTTTTGAAAATTATAAACAATAAGTTTTTGTAGTGCTTTATCATCTTCTACTAGAAGAATTTTTTTCATTTCCTAATCCAAAACTATATTATGAAGTACCCTTGGGTCTTTCTTTAATAATATGATCACCCGTAATAACGTAATAAATCATTTCAGAAATATCTGCAGTGTAATCTCCCGCACGCTCAAGGTTTTTGGCAACAAAAAGTAGGTGAGAACCAACTTCTATATGTTTTTTCTTTCTTAGAGATACTACTAAGTCCTTTGTTATTTCTGCGTACATTTTATCAATATGAACATCTTCTGACCATACTTGCTTAGCTAGTTTTTTATCCTGATCTGTATAAGAATTTACTGCTTTAGTAAGCTGGGAGTGCACTCTTTTTCCTAATTCAGCTATGGGTTGTCTTAGTTTGATTGGTTGTTCTTCTGATATTAAAAGAGTTCTTTTTCCAATATTTTTAATAAGATCTCCAATTCTTTCAAAGGCAGAGGAAATTTTTATTGCTGCAAAAAGAAGACGTAGATCATCCGCAACAGGTTGGCGCAAAGCAATAGTTTTAATAACAAGATCATCAATTTCACTTTCGAGTGCATTCAATTCTTCATCCTTTTTTATAATATACTCAGCCAGCTCTGAATCATTTTTTGTAATTGCTTTAATTGCTTTTTTTAAATTATCTTCACAAATGCCACCCATCTTTGTTAAATGGACATTTATTTGAAGAATATCATTTTCGAATTGAGATGATATATGTTCTGACATTTTATCCAAATCTCCCTGTTATGTAATCTTGTGTTCTTTGCTCATCAGGTTGTGTAAATATTTTGGCTGTTTCTCCCGTTTCAACAAGATCCCCCATATGAAAGAAAGCTGTATTTTGTGAAACACGACCCGCCTGTTGCATAGAGTGAGTAACAATAATTATGGTATAAGAGCTTGCTAGATTATTCATTAACTCTTCTATTTTAGCTGTAGCTATTGGGTCTAAGGCAGAACAAGGCTCGTCCATAAGGATTACTTCTGGATTAACTGCTATTGCACGAGCGATACAAATTCTTTGCTGTTGACCGCCAGATAATCCTGTTGCGATATCGTCTAGTCTATCTTTTACTTCATCAATTAAACCAGCTCTTTCTAAACTATGAAGTACTAAGTCATTTAATTCTGCCTTTGAATCTCCAATTCCGTGAATCTTTGGTCCATAAGCTATATTTTCAAATATGGATTTAGGAAATGGATTTGGTTTTTGAAAAACCATCCCTACCTTTGCTCTCAGCTGAACAGCGTCAACTTTTTCGCTATATATATCTTGGCCATCTAATAAAACTTTTCCTTTTATAGAACAGTTCGAAATAACATCATTCATCCTATTAAGACATCTTAGGTAGGTAGATTTTCCACAACCTGATGGACCAATTAACGCAGTAATTTTCTTTTCTTCTATGTTTAAAGATATATCTTTTATGGCTTGCTTAGATCCATAAAAAACATTTAGGTTTTTTGTTTTAAATTTGAAATTATTTGATTTTACCATTTTTTTTCAAACTTTCTTCTTAAGATAACAGCAAGAGAGTTCATAGCAATTAAAAAACCAACTAAAAATAATATAGCTAAAGAACTCCTTTCATAAAATGCTCTTTCAGCACTATCAGACCACATAAAAATTTGAACAGGCATTGCAGTTGCTGCTGAAGTAAAACTATTGGGTGTTTCAATTATAAAAGCAACCATTCCAATCATAAGCAATGGTGCAGTTTCTCCAAGAGCTTGTGCCATTCCGATAATTGTACCTGTTAGAATACCAGGTGCAGCTAAAGGAATAACATGATGCAGAGCCGCTTGCATTTTGGATGCTCCCAAACCTAATGCTGCATCTTTTATCGATGGAGGAACTGCTCTTATGGATGCTCTTGTAGCTATAATTATAGTTGGTATCGTCATTAAACCTAAACATAGCCCCCCTACTAATGGGGCAGATCTTGGTAAACCGAATAGACTTAAAAAAATTGATAACCCTAAAAGGCCAAAGACAATTGAAGGAATTGCCGCCAGGTTATTTATATTTACCTCTATAAAATCTGTCAAACGTCCAGGTTTTGCAAAGTATTCAAGATATATTGATGCCATTACAGCAAGAGGTAATGCAAACAGTACAGTAATAATTAAAGTCAAAGAAGATCCTACTACAGCCCCTAATATACCTGCACTTTCTGGTTCTCTTGAATCTGCGTTGGTGAAGAAACCAGTATTAAATTTTAAATCTGCAATTCTATTTTCTGATAAAAAATCAATCCATTGCAGCTGGCTGTCATTAAGTCTCCTATCTTTTTCTAAAACGTCAACATTAAATCGGCCTTTAAGATATTGATCAAAATCATCTGATGCTGTTAACCAAAGTGTAATTTTTTTATCAAAATCCTGAGGATTTTGTTGGAAGTATTCTCTTAATTCAAAACCTGCATTTGATGACATTAAAGATCTTAATGATTTTTTGTCAGATCGTTTTTTAACACTAGGAAATTTTTTTAATAAGGCCTTACTTACAGCTCCATCCCAATTAAATAAAAGTGCTTTTTTACTAGAAAACATTCCATTTTCATCTGTTATTTTTTCACCTTCTATAATTATATCGAGTTTTACATAAGCTTGTTGTAAAGCTGAATAGCCACTTAGTCCTATTGATATGATTAAAGTAGAAAGCATAATTAATGCAATTGAAATCGACACTATACCATAAATTTTAAGACGTGTTTCAGCTCGTTTTCTAGCTATTAATTTTCTATCAATTTGTAATGAATTTTTTTTCATATGGATAATAACCTATTAATCATATTGTTCTGATAATTTTCTAGAAACTATTAAGGCAATAATGTTAAGTATTAATGTGAATACAAAAAGAGCTAAACCAAGACCAAATGCAGATAGAGTTTTGATATCGTCGAATTCTGTATCACCAGTCAATAGAGAAACAATTTGAACTGTAACAGTTGTTACTGTATCCAAAGGATTTATCGTTAAATTTGCACTTAACCCAGCCGCCATAACAACAATCATTGTTTCTCCTATAGCTCTACTAATGGCTAATAAAAAAGCTCCAACCAGACCAGGAAAAGCAGCTGGTAATACAACTTTTAAAGTAGTTTCAGCTCTTGTTGCCCCAAGCCCTAAAGAGCCATCTCTTAAAGATTGCGGAACTGAATTAATTATATCATCAGATAATGATGATATAAACGGGATAATCATTATACCCATCACTGCTCCTGCAGCTAAAGCAGACTCTGAACTAACATCTAGTCCTAGTGACATACCTACTTTTCTAAAGAATGGTGCAGCTGTTAAAGCTGCAAAATAACCGTAAACAACCGTTGGAATACCAGCAAGTACTTCAAGTGTCGGCTTAATGATATTCCTTACATTTTTTGATGCAAATTCTGCAAGATATATTGCTGAAAATAACCCTATGGGTAGTGCAACAAGCATTGCTATAAATGCAATTATTACTGTTCCTAATAATACAGGTAACATTCCAAAAGAACCCTGAGCTGCCACTTGGTCCGATCTTATAGCTATGTTGGGAGCCCAATGTAATCCAAATAAAAAATCAAAAAATGGATATAGTGAAAAAAACCTTATAGCTTCAAATAGAAGCGATGCAATTATTGCAATAGTTGTCAAAATGGCTATTAGAGCTGATACAAAAAATAAAACTCTAAAAAATTTTTCTACCTTAATACGTGCATTTGATAAGATATTTATATTAGAAGATACAATAACTCCAAGAATGGAGGAAACTAATAAAACTGATAAAGCTCTAATAGAATATAGTTTTGAAAGAGAGTTATTATATTTTTCAGAAAGTTTCAAAACAAAGGCTTCATTGCTAGAAATAGCTCCGAGTGCTATATTTTTTATCTTTGCCAAAATTAATTGGATTTCTGCTTCAGTTAGATTCTCATTTGATGAAGATATTTTTTGGATATAAATGTTATCAATAAATTTAGGACCAATAATTGTTATAACAATTAGTAGTAAAAAAGCTGGAAATAGAGTCCAAACTATGGAGTTTTGACCGTAATGTTTTGGAAGTGCAGAAGGTTTTACTGTAGCAACTTTTATTTTTTTTAAAGCAGAATTAGATGAAAAAAAGAAGCTAAATAAGGAGAATGATATAATTAAAAAAAGCAGAGTACTAAATGACATTATATCTTAACCCTTTGCCTTATTTTAAAATATGAATAGCATCAGTCTTATTAACTGGTGCTTTAGAAAGTTCAATAGTAATTATGAATAAAAATTTTAAAATTCTATTTAATTAGGAATTAATCCAGCATCTTCTAATGGACCACCTTCGATAGAAAGGCTCATAAAGTAATCAGTATAGTCTTCAATTCCAGGTACTACACCAATGTGTTCTTTTTTAACATAAAAATATAAAGGTCTGCTCACTTTATAACTTCCATCTGCAATATTATCAAAAGATGGCTCTATTCCATCTACAAAAGATCCTTGTACACGATCTCTATTTTGATCAAGAAAAGAAAAACCAAAAATTCCAAACCTTTCAGAATTATCAGTAAGTTTTTCTATAATTAAATTATCATTTTCACCCACTTCAGTTACAAATCCATCTTCTCTAAGTGCAGAGCAATTTTCCTTATAAGTCTTTTTATCCATTTTATATTTCGACTTACATACATCATGTAAAACTAATTCAACAAAAGCATCTCTTGTCCCAGATGATGGTGGTGGTGCTAATACATCAATATCAATTTCTGGAAGAGATGAATTTATATCACTCCACTTTTTAAATGGGTTTTCTATCATTTTACCTTTCTCATAAACTACTGCAGAAACTGCTTTAAAAATATCTTCTTTAGTAAAAGAAAGTTGCTTATTGTCATTACTGTTTGAGAATGTGATCCCATCGTAACCAATTAAATATTCAACTGGAGTAACACCATTTTTTGCGCAAATTTCTTTCTCACTAGATTTGATCGCCCTACTTGAGTTAGTGATGTCTGGAAATCCTAAACCAATTCCTGAGCAGAATAATTTTAATCCACCACCAGATCCAGTTGATTCAATGACTGGGGCTTTAAAATTTGTACTTTTGGCAAATCTTTCGGCCACAATCGTTGCAAAAGGAAAAACAGTTGAAGATCCCACTATGGAAATTTGATTACCTTCTCGTGCAATTGTATAATTTACTGAAAATAACAAACATAAAAAAATGACTAGTTTTGGTTTAAAAAAAATTTTCATAATTTATATCCTTTCAACAGTTTCAGAAACGTTTCTGAACGTTAATATCCCTAACAATATAAAAAACATTTAAATAATTTTTGAGTTACAAAGATATTACAAAAAGATGACAAAAATTTATTTTTTAACTAATTGAAAATACTGAATTTTAAGCAGCTTTAGCATTTTTGATAGCTTGTGCTTTTTCTTTAGGAAGCCAAACAGTAAATTTACTGCCCTCATTAATTTTCGATTCAATAATCAATTCACCCTGGTGTCTATTAAGTATGTGTTTAACAATAGATAAACCGAGGCCAGTACCTTGTCTTTGTTTGCTCAAATCTTCATTTACTCTATAAAATCTTTCAGTAAGTCGATAGATATGTTCCTCAGGAATCCCCTTTCCATTATCAACTATTTGGATACCAATCATATTATTTTTTATCTTTATATGTTTTTGTTTTTTTATAAGTTCAACTTTTACAGTTGATTTTTCACCAGAGTATTTAAGAGAATTTTCAATAAGATTCGAAAATAATTGATGGATTTGTGTTTCGTCACCAATAATATTTGTAATATTAGAAGGTAAATTATTTACTAACTTAACTTTATATTTTTTTGCAAGTGGCAGGAAACTTTCTGTAATTTTATTTATAATTTTATTAACATTACAGGTTTTTAAAGGTGGGGATTTTTCTTGTAATTCTAATTTGGAAAGAGAAAGTAAATCATCCACTAACCTTTGCATACGTATGGCTTGATCATGCATTAAGGATAGAAATAATTCTCTGTTTTCCTTGTCACTTTTTGCATGACCTTTTATAGTCTCAATAAAGCCAATAATTGAAGATAATGGTGTTCTTAATTCGTGACTAGCATTAGAGACAAAATCACTTCTCATCTGATTCACCATTTTACTCTCTGATTGATCTACTAAGCTCATAAGAATTGTGCCTCCAGTTCTTGAATAACTGTCAAGAGGGAGTTGAACAAAATGTACTTCAATATGTTTTAAAATTGGTGTGTTTGCATCAAAGTTTAATTTTATATTTTCATTTTTTGTTAGTACCTTTTCTAAGGTTTCTAAAAAAATTGGAGATCTAAATGTAGAAGAAATATGATTTCCGACTTTTAGTATTTTAGGTAAAAGTAATTCTGAATTTGCATTTGCAAAGGTGATTTTCCCTTGCTGATCAACAAGTATCAAAGGTGAGGGAATGGCTTCTAAAATTTTTTCTATATTCAAACTCTCTTTTAGTTCTTCATTTAAAATGAAATTACCACTACCTGTAAGATTTTCATCTTTATCACTAAAAGATCTTAGTGAATTTATATATAACCAGAATAAAGTACATGAAAATAAAATAAAAACTGGAATTAAATAACTGGGTGTTTCAAAAAAGGTCAAAATTGAAATTGACATAACTAAAAAAACTGTAAAAAATAAATATGGTTTTGTTAGTTCAATTCTATTCATAAGCCTGTACCTTTAAGCTTCTATATTTTTGTTTAATTTATTAAGAAGCTAGATTTTCTTACATTATCATAATTAAAGTTTAAAGTATTTAAAATTATAAAAATTATTGAATTTAGTATTTGAATATAACAATTATTCAAATTAAGGCATATTTGAAGAAATATTGAGTAAAAATTATATATTATAAATTTAAGTAATTATCATTTCTAAAATTCTAATCTCAGGATAATAACCCCAATAAGAGTTAATCCAGTTCCCAATAATTTTGGTTTAGTGATTTTTTCATTTAGAAATAGAACTCCTAATAATATCGCAAAGATAATAGAAGTTTCTCTTAATGCCATTACTACTGCAATTGGTGCTTTTGAAAATGCATACATAATTAAGGAATAAGCTAAATATGAAGCGGATCCACCAATTATTAAGGATCCTTTTGCTGGCCCAATTAATTTTGGTAATGAAGACGGAGAAGCGATTAATATATAAATTACCCAAATAATACCATTAATTATTGCAAGCCAAGCATAAAATGCGATAGGACTATTTCCAATCCTTCCTCCGTATCCGTCAGAAAGAGAATAAGCAGATATAAATAGTCCAGTAATTAGTGCACTTCCTACGGCTCCAGTAGGGATTTTTAATCTATAAATCCCGCTACTTACTATAAGTCCTAAAGCTATGATTACTATTCCTAAATAATCAGAAAAATTTAAGTTAACATTTAAAAATAAAGCACTTATGCATGTAACTAATAATGGTGCAGAGGCTCTTGCAATTGGATAGACTTGAGAAAGGTCACCTTTTTTATAGGACTCTACTAAATAGTATTGATAACCAAGATGGAAAATAGCACCTAATACCAGATAAGGCCAACAGGCTAAATCTAAGGAAGGAGCAAAATATATAGCAATTGGAGCAAAAGGTAAGTGTCCAACAGCAATGGCGGTCATTTGAAGTCTTTTATCCTCTCCTCTTTTTAGAATAGCATTCCAGCTTGCATGCAAAACTGCAGCAAACATGATGATAAAAAATATTGAGGTTGTCATAATTGAATAATTAGTATCCTAAAAAAATTCATTAATTTTAGAGTTAATCTCAATTTAGTTTCAAGTTGAGATTAATTAAATAAATTATCACATAAACACTAAAAAGTTTAGTTAACAAATTACTTGACTTGTTTTAGAGATCAATTAGGTGATTACTATATTTTAAATAAGAAGAAATCATCTTGAAAAATCACATTTTTATATCAAATTTAACATTATTTTTTTCTATGTTTTTCTTCGCATCAGGTTTTGTTGCAGTTGAATTTCTATTGGATAAAGGATGGCATCCTATCCAATTAAATTTTTTAAGACATATTTTAGTCATTTCCATTTTGATACCTCTTTGGATTTATTGGGATGGTTTAGAAAATTTTTTGAAAGCTAACTGGAGGTGGGGAATATTTGTGGGTGGTTTAGGATTTGGCTGTGGAAGTATACTTTTACTTTATGGTCAAATTTTTTCTGATCCAGTTACCATAACTATCATTCTTGCTGTATTTCCAGCTGTCTCAGGAATAGTTGAGTTAATTCAAGATAAAAGAATTCTAAATAAGGAATTTGTTATAGGTGTTGCTATTTCTATAGTGGGTGGTTGTGTAGCTGTATTAGGTTCTGAAAACCTGATAAAAGTTTCTTGGGGAGCCATTCTCGCTATTGCAGCTGTTTTTCTATTTGCTTGGGCATCTAGAGCAAATGTTGTTGATTTTCAAAATCTTTCTACCCTTGGACAGACCACTATTTGTATGACCGGCTCTTTTACATTTATTTTAGTTATTTATTTAATCTTGGTGATTTTAAATAAGATCAATGATAATTTTATTATAGAGGCTTCTTTAAAAGAATATTTTCAATTAACAGTATATGCATTACTTGGAATGACAGTTTCACAATTTCTTTGGTTATTTGGAATAAAAAAAATTGGGTTAGGATTGGCCTCTATCCATATGAATGCTACAGCTTTTTATGTCATGATAATTCTTACAATATTTGGAGGCACTTGGAATAATTATCAATTATTTGGAGCTATTATTGTCGGCATTGGGGTGTATATTTCTCAGAGCTCTAAGAAAAGTTTTATTAACTAAAGAGGTATTTCTTCTTCAAAGTGAGGTACATGATATCCCTTTTGAACTGCAGGGCGACTATAAATTTCTTTATACCACCGATATACACTTGGATAATCATTTAAATTCACTTGATGGCGTTTATGTCTTGCAATCCAAGGCCAGATTGCCATATCAGCAATTGTATAATTTCCTTTTTTACCTCCAGAAACAAATTTATATTTATCTAACTGATTATTAAGTATTTTATATATTTTATTAGTAATTTTTTTAAATCTAAGTTCTGAATATTCTGACTTTCCAGGATTATAATAAAGGAAATGATGTGCTTGTCCAAAAATTGGACCTACAGAACTCATTTGCCACATTAACCATTGAAGGGTATCAACTCTATTTTGATCAGATGGTATAAATTTTCCAAATTTATCAGCTAAATACATTAAAATAATACCACTTTCTCGAATATAAATTTTTTCATTATGATCATAAATTAGTGGTATTTTATTATCGACAGAAATCGATTTAAATTTTTCTGAAAATTGGTTACCCTTATCTATATCAATAGGAATAATATTGTAATCTACTTCCAATTCTTCTAGGAGAATTGACACTTTTCTTCCATTAGGTGTAGGCCATGTGTATAGATCAAACATTTAAAACTTTTTCTGAGATAAATTAAACTAAAGATTTAATAGCTTCAACTGGGTCTGAAGTAATTTTGGTAAATAAATCTTTAATTATCAATTTATTTTCTTTTGAAAATTCAAATTTAGAGCCTAATACTCTTGGAGTGTTGGGTTGGATTTTCCTAAGAAATTTACTTAATTCAATACATTCATCGATATTTGTATCACAGGATACAGAAACTCCAAATAACCTAAAATCAATTGAATTAATTAAATCAGCCAATTTGCTTTTTGAATAACCTAAGGCAAGAAAAGGATTAACACCATTTTTTTTCATAATCATGGATGCAGTAATAATTCCTAAGCTATGGGTTTCTGTTTTAGGTAAAATCAGTAAAACTGGAGGTCCTTTAAAGTCATAATAGAGAGGTCCTAGATATTTTTTTTCATATATTCTAATTAATTTTTGAAGCCGATCAATTGCAAATGAAACATCAACAAAAGATACTTGATCTAGTTTCCACATATTGCCAAGTTTATCTGCAGTTTTTGGGATAAGTTGTTCTATTAATAAATCAGTCGATTTATCTTCATTACATAAATTATTAATAAGTTTTATTTGAGCGTCTTCATCTCTTGAAAGAATTGAATTACAAAAGATATCAAGGTCATCCTCTAAAAGGATGATACCTGATTTAATTTTTTTAGTGGCTACCTCGCTTAAAGCGTAAATTGCAAGACTTAGCTTTTCAGATTCATCTGAAGTGCTTTTACCCAAAATAATTCCCCCCATAAACACAATGACACAATTTGAGATAAAAGATAGTAAAAAGTTTTTTTTTTTGGATTTTTTTAAAAAAAAGAATTGATTTCAATGATTTTCAATCAAATCTGATAATTTTTCTCCTATTTCAGCTTTTGACATTTTGGGCCAATGTACAGTTTTATCATTTGAAATAATCGAAACTTTATTTTCTAGATTGCCAAATACCAAAGATTTATTGTCTATTTTATTAGCAACTATAATATCACAACCTTTTTGATTTAATTTTGATTTGGCATTTTTAATCAGGTCATCTGTCTCAGCAGCAAAACCAATAACAAGCTCAGGTCGATTTTTTGATTTAGATATATCAGATAAAATATCAGGATTTTCCTTTAGAGAAATTTGAGGACTTTTTAAAGAGGACTTTTTTATTTTTTTTGAATTTTTATTGTCAACATACCAGTCAGAGACTGCAGCTGCGCATATTGCAACATTATAGGGTCCGTTTTTAAAAACGGCATCATACATCTCTCTTGCTGATTCAACATTTATTATTTTTGCACCTAATGGTTTTTCATAGGTAGATTTTCCAGTTACAAAAATAACTTCCGCCCCTTTTCTAATTAATGCATTTGCGATTGATGTACCTTGTATTCCACTCGAATCATTGGAGATGTACCTCACGGGATCGATTCTTTCTATAGTGGCTCCTGATGTTATAAGGATTTTTTTATTTGAAAGATTTTTATTTTTTAGAGATGAAAGTATTTGATTTTTAATTTCAATGGGTTCAGCCATTCGTCCCAATCCAAATTCTCCACAAGCCATTTCTCCAGAATTGGGACCAATTAATTCAAATCCAAATTGTTTTAATTTTATAATATTTTCTATTGTTGCAGGGTGATTCCACATCCGAACATTCATTGATGGAGCCAATAATACTTTTTTATCTGTAGCTAGTACTAAAGTCGTTGCTAAGTCATCAGCAATACCATTAGCAAATTTGGATATTAAATTTGCAGTAGCAGGAGCTACTACTATAATTTCAGAAACTCTTGATAATTGTATATGACCCATTTCTGTTTCATCATTAAGATCAAATAAATCAGAATACACTTTATTCTTTGAAATAGCAGAAATAGATAGAGAAGTGATAAATTTAGAAGCACTTTTAGTTAATACAGGAATTATTTCAAAATTTTCAGATTGCAGAAATCTTATAAGCTCTAGGCTTTTATAAGCTGCGATACCTCCTCCAATAATGATTGTTATTTTCTTTTTCAATTTTATATATCTTTAATCTATTTAGTTAAAAAATAATTATCTTTTTGATTGATTGAAATTATATATAACGTTCATACCATGCATTGTAATATCGAGATCTATAAAATCAAATATCTTAGTTTCTCTTCCAAAAAGTGGTGCTAATCCTCCAGTTGCCACTGTAGTCATTTTATCTGAGAATTCTGACCTAATTTTATTTATGATTCCTTCAATTAATCCGATATAACCCCAAAATACGCCTGATTGGATACAATCTTTGGTATTTTTCCCAATTACATTATCAGGTCTTCTAACATCGACATAAGGTAAAGCAGCTGCTGCATCATGAAGTGCTTTTATAGAAACACTTACTCCTGGGGCAATTGCACCACCAAGATAAGCACCGTCTTTTCCAACAACATCAAAAGTTGTGGCGGTACCAAAATCAATTATTATTAAGTTTCCTTTATATAAATCAAATGCACCTGCAGTATTGACAATTCTATCAGACCCTACATTTGTTCCCTCATCTACTTCTACCTGAATAGGTAATTTACAGCTGTCTCTAGTGACAACTAGTGGTCTACATTTAAAATACCTATCAGATAAAATACGAAGATTAAATCCTACTTTGGGAACAACAGTGCTAAAAATTACACCATTTATTTTATTAGATTGATAGCTATTTAAATCCATAAGTGATTTAAGCCAAACAAAATATTCGTCTGCAGTTCTTTCTTCAGATGTAGAACAACGCCACTGAGCTAATTTTTCATTTTTTTCAAAAATTGCAAAGACTGTATTTGTATTACCAACGTCTATAGCTAAAATCATTTATTTTCTCTTAAGTTAAATTTAAATCGTAAATGGTTAAAAAAAATCTTTATAAAATAATACACTATTATACTAAAATCATGTTTATTATTAGGCATAACTATTTGACTTTATGCACAAAAAGGTTTTTGTGATATTTTTGCATAATTTTAATTTAATTTTATTAAAAAAACTATTGTTTTTACACTAATTAAAAAAAAAGTGAATAAATACAGTTACTTACAGTGTGACAGTTTAAAGCAGTCTATTTTCCTATTTTGTTTTAAGTGTTTAATCTAATTTTAGAGTAGGAAAATATCCCCAGTTTTATCCACAGGTAAGATTACTGACATTTTTTTCAATGATTTCAATGGTTTTTTTTTATTTTTATTCTTTAACATTAAGAAAATGATTTTCTTCTCTTAAAAGAACTTTGTAACTTTTTATAATATTTTTTTAAATTTTAATTATCAATATCAGCATATCTTGTAATAGAAAAAAGTTTGTTGCTGTTAAATATAACTATGTTATGGGAACAATTATCCATAAATGGCGGATCCCAAATTTCATGAATTTCTTTTTGATCCACATAAGACATAAATGCTTTTATAAAGGCACCATGACTTACAATGGCAATTCTTCTTCCCAAATTTTTTTCAGATAAATGCTTAATGATTTTAAAAGAGCGATTGGTAAGATCTAGAAAACTTTCCGCTCCTTCTAAAGAAAATAAATGTGGTTTATTAAAAAAGTGGTCGTATGAGGTAAAATCATTTTTTTTTATATCAGAATATAACTTACCTTCTAACTTACCTAATTTTATTTCTACAAGATCATCCAAATATATTATTTTGTCAGCCTTATCAGGCCATATATTATTTGCCGTTTCTTTGGTTCTCAAACTTGGGCTTGAATAAATTTTATCAAATTCTATGTCTTTTAACTTTTCCCCAAGGTTTTGTGCCTGTAGAACACCTCTTTTGGTAAGTTTTGAAATTTCAAGTCCTTGAAACCGTCCTTCTACGTTCCAAGTCGTTTCACCATGTCTAAAAAGATGTATTTCTGTTTTTATTTGATTCATTTTTTATGTTTATGATATTCAAAAACTTTAAATATAATTCTTAGGTTATAGAGTTATGTTTATTTAAAACATTTAGAGAGGACACTAATTGATGAAAATAATTAATCAAGAACAAAAGGAATTTTGGAATGAAAAAAAGGGTAAAATATGGGTTTCGTTAGAAAGTAATATTGATAAAATGTTAGGACCCTTAGGTCATCATGCTATTAAAATACTTAACCCTAAAAGTGGAGAAAAAATACTAGATATTGGATGTGGGACTGGTTCAACCAGCCAAAGTTTATCAAAATTGGTTGGTGAAAACGGATTAATCACAGGAATTGATATATCAGAACCCATCCTTAGCTTTGCAAAAAATCAATTAGAAAATAGAAATATTAAAAACATTGATTTCATCCAAGAAGATGCACAAACTTTCAACCTTTCTAATTTTAATTATGATGCGATTTTTAGTAGATTTGGAATTATGTTTTTTGAAGATCCTTTTTTTGCTTTTAAAAATATAAAAAAAAGCTTGAATAGTAAGGGCCGAATTACTTTTATCTGTTGGTCAACTAGGGAGGAAAATGACTGGATAACTTTATCTTCAAAAGTTGCAAGTCAATTCTTAGAATTGCCACCTAAAAATAATCCTAGGGAACCAGGACCTTTTGCATTTGAAGAGTATTCCTATATAAAAGAAATCCTGACTAAGTCTGGCTGGAAAAATATAAATATAAAAAATCATAAAGAAAACATTATTGTTGGAAAAACCCTAGATCATGCCGCAGCATTTTTAAGCAAAATGGGACCAATGTCTGTACCATTTGAAAATTCTAACGAAGAAACAAAAGCAAAAGTGATAGAAGCATTAAAAGAATGTTATTCAAAATATCTTATTCCGAAAGGAGTAGAGTTTCATTTTTCTACCTGGATTGTATCTGCTTATAATTATTAAAATTAGTTTCTAAGTTCAGAAGCTGCTTTTGCAATAGCCTTTTTTGTTTGGGAAAAATCATCTTCAGTAAGAGAAA
>Ga0208390_1000245_pt1 | contig 18571 bp, 19 predicted proteins | sample Knorr_S7_td_Surf_FD_185594 | JGI IMG/M metagenome (GOLD analysis project Ga0208390, IMG submission 185594) | Marine microbial communities from Southern Atlantic Ocean transect - Knorr_S7_td_SurfaceA_ad_6m_LV_A (SPAdes) (version 2) | ecosystem: Environmental > Aquatic > Marine > Oceanic | place...
TTCCTATCCACATAGAGTTCCAAGTTTCTGAAGCCTTTTTCATTTATTACATAAGCTAAGGGCTCTCCGTCTTCTCTTCTTTTAATAAGAGACAAAATGTCTTTCTTATTTTGGTCATTTATCTGAGGATTGTCTCTATAAAGTTCATTTTTCTTTAATTTCAAAACATGCATCATTAAGAGTTCAACATCTAACTGTGAACAATTAACTGATGAATTAGTAAGTTTTCTGATATGAGTCAAAGCAGAACTTTCATGCATATCTTTAAGATTCAAGATTTGCTAAGGCTCTGGCTTGATTTTCTTCAAGTAATGCAGAAATCATTACTTCCATATCGCCATCAAGAAATGCAGGCAGATTGTGAACAGAAAACTCTATTCTATGATCGGTTATTCTATTCTGAGGAAAATTATAAGTTCTTATTTTTTCAGACCTATCTCCAGACCCTACCATTACCCTTCTATTTTCTGCTTTCTCCAATTCTGCTTTTTCTTTTTCTGCATCTTGTAATTTTGATTGGAGTAAAGATAAGGCTTTCTCTTTATTTTTATGTTGCGACCTTCCGTCTTGGCACTCTACAACTATCCCAGAGGGAAGATGTGTTAACCTTACAGCAGAATCTGTTTTATTCACATGCTGGCCTCCTGCCCCAGAGGCTCTATAGGTATCGATACGAACTTGAGACATATCAAAATCTATTTCAATGTCATCATCTATTTCAGGAGAAACAAATACTGCAGCAAAGGAAGTATGTCTTCTATTTCCTGAATCAAAAGGAGATTTTCTAACAAGTCTGTGAATGCCTGTTTCTGTTCGCAACCAACCATAAGCATACTGACCGCTTATATGAATGCTAACACTTTTTATACCTGCAACATCTCCAACAGAATATTCTTCTATTCTAACTTTAAATCCCATATCTTCTGACCAACGCATGTACATTCGATAGAGCATTTCTGCCCAATCTTGAGCTTCTGTTCCTCCAGAACCTGACTGAATATCAAGGTAGGCATTATTTGTATCATTTTCTTTAGAAAAATACTTTTTGGTCTCAAGTGAATCTATTTCTGCATTTAGTTGAGCCAGAGCAATACCTTGATTTTTTAATTCATCGGTATCGTTTAGTTCGATTGATATTGAAACTAAATCTTCAATATCTGATATTTTTATTTCAATATCACTATATTCATTAACTTTAGTTTCTAGAACGGTTTTTTGCTTATTAAGCTCACTGAGTTTTTTATGATCTTTCCAAATTTCTGGGTCTTGTAGCTTTTTTTGTAAAGTTAACAAATCTTTTGACAATTTGTCCGGGTCAAAGAAACCCCCTAAGATCATTCACTCTATCTTTTGTTTTTTGTAGGAATAAATTTAGTTCAGCTTTATCCATTTTCGATAATTATATATCTCATTAGCCTCTTGGGTGATGTTTCTTATGTAAATTTTTTACTTCTGCTTTTGCCACGTGAGTATATATTTGTGTTGTGGCTAAATCTGAATGTCCTAACAATAGCTGTACTGATCTTAAATCAGCACCATTATTCAGCATATGTGTTGCAAAAGCATGCCTTAATGTGTGCGGATGAACTTCTTTTTTTACATCTACTTTCTTTAAATAAGCTTTGATCCTGTGCCAAAAGCTATGTCTGCTGATTTGTTTACCATGTGTAGAAACAAATATATTATTATGATCTTTTCCTTTTGAAAGCTTTTCTCGAGCTTCAGTTAAATATTTCTTTATCATGTTAATAGCATCATTAGTTAAGGGTATTAATCTTTCCTTCCCACCTTTACCAATTACTTGAACAGAGCCTCTAGTTAAGTCAACATTATGCATATTCAAACTTATTAGTTCACTAATTCTCATACCTGTTGCATATAAGGTATATAGCATTGCTTTATCCCTCATTTCGATTGCTCTTAATTCATTTGGGGCATCCAAGATCTGTTGAGTCTCCTCAACTGTAAGAGTTGTTGGTAAGAATAAGCCTGATTTTGGTGCATCAATATTCAACATCGGGTTAATTTTTATATGTTCGACTGAAATAAGATATTTAAAGAAGCTTTTTAGGGAAGAAATATTTCTTGATACTGTTTTAGATGAGAATCCTTTATCTAGCAGAAAACTTAAAAATGAGAGTATTAAGAAATGATCAGCCTTTAGTACTGACTTGTTATTTTTTTCCAAAAAATTTCTAAATTTGCTTAGATCATTCTTGTAAGATTCAAGTGTATTTTGAGAGAGATTTTTTTCCAACCAAAGTGAATCTAAGAATGTTTCTATTAGTAATTTTGACTCAGACTGCACTAACTAATTTTTTCTTTGATCCTAGCAGATTTCCCTGATCTTTCACGAATGTAATAAAGTTTTGACTGTCTTACTAAACCCTTTCTTTTGACAGTAATAGAATCTATCAATGTACTGTGAGTTTGAAAGGTTCTTTCAACACCAACTCCATTTGATATCTTTCTCACAATGAAAGATGAGTTAATTCCTCTATTCTTTTTACTAATCACTAAACCTTCGAATGCTTGAAGTCTAGTTCTTTGACCTTCGGTTACTTTTACTTTGACGACAACTGTATCACCCGTTCTAAACTCTGGATGATCTTTAAGTTGTTCTTGTTCTATTTTCTTAATAGTTTGTTTACTCATGTTTTTTTGTAAGATAGTCCCCGTATTGACGTAATAATATCATTTCTTTTTCTGAAAGTTGCAATTGTTTAAATAAATCAGGTCGTTTTTCTCTTGTCACCCACAAACTATTGGCTAATTTCCATTCATCAATTTTTTTATGGTCACCGGATAATAAAATTTCTGGTACTTTTTTTCCTTTGAAATAACTAGGACGTGTATAAACATGTCCTTTAAGTTTGCCGTCACTGTGACTATCTTTATTTACAGAGTCTTGGTTGCCTATTACATCATCAAGATTTCTTAAAATTGCATCTATGATTACTGAAGCGGCAATCTCACCTCCACTTAATACGTAATCACCTATTGACACTTCTTCATCAACATAGCTTTCTATAAACCTCTGATCAATTCCTTCATATCTACCACATATAAGAGTTAAATCTTTAAATTTTGATAAATTGACTGCTTTTTTTTGGTTAAAAACTTTTCCTTGTGGAGTTAGATATATTATGTGACCAGGCTTTTTGATGGTTTTTAGACTTTTCTCTAATGGTTCAACACCTATAACCATACCTTCTCCTCCACCATATGGTGCATCATCAATACTGCCATAGTCATTATTAGAAAATTCTTTTAAATCAATGAGTTTTAACTTTGCAATATTTTTTTCTAGAGCCTTTCCTGTTAGCCCCCTAAAAGATGACTCCAATATTTCTGGAAAAATTGAAATTACATTTATATTCATATGCTCTAATCTATGCTTTTTTTATGTGCCCTATCAAGAGAGTTGGCACATTATTAGTATGAGACTTTATCGTCGCAACTAGTGTATCTTTTTTAACTCCAGGTTTTACATCTGAAACATTAATATTATTTTTTAACAATCTTTCTCTTGCTAAGTTTATATCTTCAACTCCCCATGCTAGACCCCATAATGAGTCAGTTTGCAAAACTTCACCATTTTTTTCTTCAATTACTTCAATAGTTGTTTTATTTAACCTAAAAAATAACATTCTTTTTTTCCAAGCTTCGACAAAACTATCTAAAGCTAATCTTATTCCAAATAGATCTCTATATACTTTAATAAACCCATCACAGTCGCTAGTTTTTACCACAACTTGTTCTAACTTCTTTATAGTGCTTTTGTCATGTTTAATAAAAGGCAACCCCTTAGATTTATGTTCAATAACAAAAGAGAATATTCCTCTTGTCATCTCTGGTGGCAAGAATTGATATAACCACTTTCTTTTCTTATTTTTTTCACTCATCCCCTCTCCACTACTTACTTCTGATAAGAGATATCCAGACTCAGCAGCCTTTTTGTTAAATGCTTTTATATTTTTAGTTCCTAGTACTAAACCTAATAAACCTTCACCATTTTTCTTAATAGTTTGATTGATTAACTCTGCACCAATACCGGATCCAGTCGCTGCAAGCAACTCTAAATAAGTATTTTCAAAATTAAAAAGTACATTTGAGGTACCAAGTTCATTATGAACACCTTTCCATACCGGATTAGTACCAAAAATCTTTTTATAATTATTTTCTGCTGCTTCGAGGTCTTTAACAGCAACAATTAAGTGGTCAACATTCTCAATCATATTGATTCAGGTTCTTATCTATTCCCAGTTAACATTTAGGGTATTTTTTTCTAATTCAAAATTGCCAAGAAATCGATCTTCTAATGGGATGATAATATCTTCATCATCTGTTTTGATAAATATTAAATCAGATGCTCCGTGATTCTCTAACTTATATATTTTTCCAAGTAATCTAGAATTTTGATCTATGACATTACACCCGATTAAATCTGTCCAATATATAGCATTATCATCTTGGCGCATTTCTTCGAGAGGGATAAATATTTCCTTATTTACAAAACTTTTTACATCGTCAATTGAATAAATATTTTCAATCTTTGCAATTAAAGGACTGTTAGGGTTAACAAACTTTAATTTTAAAGGAGTTTTATCTGCAAAAAAGAAATTTGAATATGTAAGAATATTTTCTATGGGATCACAATAAGAAATCACCTTAATCTCACCTTTTAAACCATGAGTTTTTCCGAATTTTGCAATAGGAATAATATCGATATTATTTATCTTCTTTATTTTTTGGTTCTTTTTTTTCAGCGGGAGCTTCCTCGGTTGGTGCTACCTCAGCGGGAGCTTCCTCGGTTGGTGCTTCCTCAGCGGGAGCTTCCTCAGCGGGAGCTTCCTCGGTTGGAGCTTCCTCGGCTGGGGCTTCCTCAGCTTCTTTTGCAGCCTCTTCTTGTTTCTTTAGTATTGCCTCTTGTTTTTTTCTTTGTTGTTGTTTAGTTTTCTTTTCTTCAATTTTATTAATTTCTTCATCTGTCATTTTAGATCTTTTTAAAAGCATTAAAACTGTATCACTCGGTTTTGCGCCAACAGATAACCAATGATCATATCTTTCATGATCAAATCTAATTTTTTCTTCTGTTTCTTTGGCAATTGGATTATAGAATCCTATTCTTTCTATAAATTTACCATCCCTTTTATTTCTTCTGTCAGATACACAAATATGATAAAAAGGACGTTTTTTCGCCCCTGCTCTTGAAAGTCTAATTACTACCATTTTTTTGCTGTATAATATTTGAAAATGGCATTTTACACCTTTTCTAGCGAAGATTCACAAATTATTTCTTATTTTTTTGATTAATTTTATTTATTACACAGATGGATAATTTTGGCTTAGTACTAATACTAGTTCTTATCGCATTAATTTTTATATCTGCTTTCTTCTCAGGCTCTGAGACTTCGATTACTGCTATTAATCAAATAAAGCTGGATAGTGCTGCAGAAAGTGGCCAAAAATCGGCAAAAAGAGTTAATAGCTTAAGAAATAAAATGAATGAAGTATTAGGTGTAATCTTAATAGGAAATAATTTAGTAAATATTTCTGCCTCAGCTCTTTTAACATATTTTGTCATCACAGAGTTTGGTGATGAATATGTTTGGGTCGCTACCTTGATCCTAACTATTTTAGTAATAATTTTTGCTGAAATAGCACCGAAAAACTTTGCAGCAAAAAAACCGGAAGCTATTGCTTACCCAGCGAGTGTAATTTTAGAATTTTTGACTAATTATTTTGGGTGGCTTTCCAGAATTCTTAACTTCTTCAGTTCGTGGATTACTGGTGTAAAAGGAGGTGAGAATTATTTTGCACAAAATCTAAATAGACAAGAACTAAAATCGGTCTTAGACAAAGAGACGGAACAAGTCGACAAAGAAGAGATGGAAGCAATGAAGTCTTTACTTGATTTAAAAGAACTATCTGTCCAAGACATTTTGATTCCTATGAATCAAGTTATAAAGCTAAATCTAAATAATATTGATAGTTTTGATAATGAGGAGAGAAATAGATTTTATCCTGTTTATGAGGAAAAAGAATCAGAAATAATTGGTTTCATTCATGCTAAAGAAATTGAAGAGCTTGAAAACTTTAGAAATGACTTAACTGATTTTCTTATAGAGCCATATTATGTCCCGGAGAGCACTCAATTATTTGCACAACTCAAAAATTTTCAAAAAAATGGATCTGAAGTTGCACTTGTAGTTGATGAGTATGGAGAGATGACTGGTCTAATTACTCTTGAAGACCTTATTGAGTTAATTGTAGGCCAGTTTAACACTGTTGAGTCTGAAGAGGACTATGAGATAGTTGACGAATTTACAGTGATAGCAGAAGGATCAACGATTATAAGAGAGCTTAATAAAAAACTTGAGTGGGATCTACCCGAAGAAGGAGCTAAGACTCTTAATGGTTTGATTATTGATCACTTAAACCAAATACCAACAAATAATGTTTGTATCGAGTTGCATGACTATAAGCTTGAAACTAATAAAATTGAGTCAAATAAAGTTAAAGAAGTTAAAATTTCAAAAAAGACTGGTTAGTAGTAATAAACCAATAAAGCAAACAGCACGGTGAGTATTATGCCTGAATGAATTACAGCCTTCACAGACTCCATAAATTTTCTCATTTTTCCAAAAATTGCGTTTGCCTCAATAGCTAAAATTATTGCGGTACCTACATATAATGCAGGCATACTCCAACCAGAAGCTGCTACACCTGGTATTTCATAAAAATAGTTTTTTCCATCGCTTATGTGAGCTGAATAGATCATAAAGTAAAGCATTGGAAATGAAAATAATGTATTCGTTCTTGAAGCTAGAGCTGCTTTTGCACCAGCTTGAGCGGCATCATCAGTCCCAGCTATTACTTTTTTTTGGTTTGGCCAAATAATTAACCAGACATTTAAAAACATTATTGTTGCCATTAGAGAGCCCAATGAAATTCCGACACTATAGCTGTTCTTATAATCAAGATACCAAAGCAAATAAAGTCCAGTCAAAAAAGTGAATAGTGCTGCCCATCTAAAATACCATAAAGCATTTGGTTGTAATTTTAACAAGACATCCTTTTTCCCTTCTGGTGAAGCTTCTTTTAAATAGCCTGCTCCAACAAAATTAAAGTAATACAATAGGCCAATCCATGTAATACCAAACAATACATGTAGAAACCTGTCTATTTGTGATAAATATTCAAACATTGTGCAACTCCTATTTATATTATTGTAAATTAAGATAAAAAAAAAGGGAGCTAATTGCTCCCTTATTCTTGGTGTTAATAACAACTACATCATTCCGCCCATATCTGGCATACCACCAGGAGGCATACCACCAGCTGGGGCTGTATCTTTGGCAGGCAACTCTGATACCATACATTCCGTTGTTATCATCATTCCACCAATTGAACCAGCTGCTTGAAGTGCAGTTCTTGTAACCTTCGCAGGATCAAGTATACCCATTTTGAGCATATCACCATATTCACCAGTTGCTGCATTGAATCCTTCTGAACCCTTTGAGTTTTTCACATTCTCAGCTACAACAGATGATTCCTCTCCTGCATTACTAGCAATAGTTTTAAGGGGGTATTCAAAAGCTCTTAAGGCTATATTAATACCTGCTTGTTGATCTTCATTCACTCCCTTAAGATTTCCAACTTTTTGCAGAGCTCTCATCAAAGCAACACCGCCTCCTGGAACTACTCCCTCCTCGACTGCTGCTCTTGTTGAATGTAATGCATCTTCAACACGTGCTTTCTTTTCTTTCATTTCAACTTCTGATCCGGCACCAACTTTTATAACAGCAACACCACCTGCAAGTTTAGCTACTCTTTCTTGAAGTTTTTCTCTGTCGTAATCAGACGTTGTCTCCTCAATTTGAGTTCGGATTTGTTGTACTCTACCTGAAATTGTTGATTTAGATCCCGCGCCATCAACAATCGTTGTATTTTCTTTATCTAGAACTACTTTTTTTGCAGTACCAAGATCTTCAATTGTCGTTGTTTCAAGTGCTAGACCTACTTCTTCTGAAATGACTCTTCCGCCTGTCAGAACTGCTATGTCTTCTAACATAGCTTTTCTTCTGTCACCAAAACCTGGTGCTTTACATGCTGCAACTTTTACAATACCTCGCATGTTATTAACTACTAATGTCGCAAGAGCTTCCCCTTCAACATCTTCAGCAATGATCATCAAGGCTTTGCCTGATTTTGCAACTCCTTCAAGAAGAGGTATTAAGTCTTTAATATTTGATATTTTCTTGTCAAATAGAAGTACGAACGGATCTTCTAAAACAACATTCATTTTGTCTTGATTGTTTATAAAATAAGGAGATAGATAACCTCTATCAAATTGCATTCCTTCTACAACATCAAGCTCATTATCAATACCCGAACCTTCTTCAACTGTAATCACACCTTCTTTTCCAACTTTGTCCATAGCTTCCGCTATTATTTGTCCAACGTCAGTATCACCATTAGCGGATATGGAACCAACCTGAGCAATTGCAGAACTATCTTTACAAGGTGTAGAAAGTTTTTTTACTTCATCAACTGCTGCAATAATTGCTTTATCAATGCCTCTTTTAAGATCTAGAGGATTCATGCCTGCCGCCACTGATTTTAGACCTTCATTAACTATTGCTTGAGCTAGAACTGTCGCCGTTGTTGTTCCATCTCCTGCTTGGTCGTTAGTTTGTGAGGCTACCTCTTTAACCATTTGAGCTCCCATATTTTCAAATTTATCTTCAAGCTCAACTTCTTTTGCTACAGAAACGCCATCTTTTGTTACTGTTGGTGCTCCAAAGGATTTATCTAAGATTACATTTCTTCCCTTAGGACCCAAAGTCACTTTCACTGCATCTGCAAGCACATTCACACCGTTAAGGAGTTTAACCCTCGCGGTTTCACCAAATTTTACATCTTTTGCTGCCATAATCTCTCCTATTTAATTACTCCATAAATTTCGCTTTCACTCAAAATTAAATACTCTTCACCGTCAATCTTTACCGTGTTACCGCCATATTGTCCGAAAACAACATGGTCTCCTACTTTAAGATCAACTGGGTTATTTTTTCCGTCATCTGATTTTTTTCCAGGTCCCACAGCAACAACTTCCCCTTGTTGGGGTTTTTCTGTGGCAGATCCCGGAAGAACTATGCCTCCTGAAGAGGTTGTTTCTTCGTCTTGTCTTTTCACGACTACTCTGTCTTGTAATGGTCTTATTTTCATTTCTTGTTATCCTCCCATAACAAAGTCTATTTAGGTATTTAGTTTGGTATTTTCAAGGTTTTTTTACTAATAGTAAAAATTATGAGCCCTACTAAAATTCCTAAAGAATTCGCTATTATATCCATATACTCAAAATTCCTCAAACCTGACAGATTCTGTAAAAACTCGGTTAAAACCCCAAGAGAGATCAGGCCACTAAACAATAAAATTCTTTTAAAAGACAAACTGGCAGTGAATACGAAGAAAGATAGTAGTGAATATACAAAAAAATGGATGAATTTATCATTTAGCATAGTTTTTGATTCTTGAAATTCGAATAAAGAAAATGTAAAAACTCCCATTATTAAGATTATCGCCGCTATCCTTAGGTTATTTTGCATATTGAATGCAAATCCTTTTATCAAAAGATAAGACAAACCTATTGAGGGTGCTCCTATCAAACCCATTAACAAAAAGAAATTGTAGAAACCCAAACTATCTGTCAAAAATCCTGAGGTTCCTTTTAAAAGTGTTCCAGGGATAATCACTAGAGAAGCTAAAAAAGCGTATTGAATCGCTGTATAGCGCCTATCAACTTGGCCCACTAAATATGTTATGAAACACACTGCTGTAAATGCTTGAGCTATCGTATCTAAAAAATTAATTGAGATGAAATTGAAATAGCTTGGAAATAAATATAAGTATGAAAAAAACATATTGGTACTAACTACCAACAATGCGCCCAAAAACATAGTCATTTCTATTTGGAATTTCTTAATAGCCCATAAAGCAAGACCAGAACCTACAAAAGTAGCTATGAAATTAAAATAACTTTTCTTCTGTAGATATTCAGCATTATCTAGACCTACCTCAACATATAATGCAGCTGCCATTGGGCCTAGAATAATGTCAGATATTTTATAAATACCAACAAGCAGTAGTAAAATTATTACGTTATTTTTTTTCAAAAGATTTTTAAATGCTGAAAAAAATTGATCAAATGATGATTCTGAAAGATTTGCCTCTTTTACTCTCATACTTAGAAAAGTTACAGAAGTAAGGAAGAACATTAATAATCCTAGGTAGAGATAAATTACTTGCCAATTTTCTGCTCCAATTATTCCATAAACTTGGGCACCTATAAGAAATGCACCAACTTTATATCCAATTTGATAGATAGTAGCTAAATTTTCTGCATCGAAGTATTGATCATATTCGACTCTGTATGCATCAAGGGCAATATCTTGAACTGAAGAGAAAAAATAAATTAGACATGCAACTGCAACTACGTATCCTAAATTTTGATTTGGATCAAGAACAGAAAGAAATAAAAGCAAGGTTCCAAGTGAAATTTGGGAAATTAGTATCCACGATCTCCTAAGACCAAAAAAACTGTAAAAAACTGGAAGCTTTATTCTATTTATAAATGGAGACCAGAAAAAATTTAACGCAACTATTATTGATGAAACTGTAACTAAACCTAAAGTTTGTTTGCTTACACCTGCAGAAAGCAACCATAAACCAAAAGGAATGCCTAAAGCAAAACTTGGCATAGCTGCAGATATACCTAAAAACAAAAAATTAAATTGTGTATTTTTTAAATTCTTAAGCATTAATCAAATCCCAATTGAAATATGGTCCCGGATCATTTTTCCTATTTGGTGCAATTTCACTATGTCCAACAACATCCATGTCTCCATATTCTTTTTTAAGTAAATCAAGTAAATCGTTTAGTACAGAATATTGATCATTTGTAAATTCTTCTTTTATTGAGCCTTTAAGCTCTATACCTATTGAGAATTCGTTACAACGATCTCGTCCAGCATAATTTGATTGGCCTGCATGCCAAGCACATTTATTGAAGGGCACATATTGAATTAATGAACCATTTCTCTCAATTAAAATGTGAGCTGAAACTTTCAAACCTTCCAATGATTTAAAAGAGTCATGTTTCTCGAAATCTAATTCATTTAAGAATAGTTTAGTTGGGTTGTCATTATTGAAAGAGCCCTCTGGCAAACTTATACAATGAATCACTATAAGGTCGATATTTTCTGACCTATCTGACTGATTTGGAGACAAAAAATAATCTGCTCCTTCTATTAGATGGTTTTTAATCGATAAGCTCATAATTTGATTTTAAACTGTTGGAAAAGACAATACGAATTAATCTAATAACTCTTTTGGGAGCTTAAAAGTCATAGACTCGTTATTTTCAGATAGATTTCTAACTGATTGATATCCAAGTGGATAGAGAAATGAGATGACATCTTGAACAATTTCTTCTGGAGCAGATGCTCCAGCTGTGATGCCTACTATTGAAGCTTTTCTTAATAATTCCACATCAATATCTGATTTTCCGTCAATCAAGAATGATTTAGTGCCGCATTTTTCAGCCAATTCTTTCAACCTATTTGAATTAGAGCTCGTTTTTGACCCAATAACTAGGACAATCTCACACTCAAGTGATAGTTGTTTTACAGCATCTTGTCGATTTTGTGTTGCATAACAAATATCATCTGCACTTGGCCCAATAATGGTAGGAAACTTTTCTTGAAGTGCCTTTATAAGGTCTTGAGTATCATCGACAGAAAGTGTTGTCTGTGTAACGTATGCTATTTCTTTTGAACTAATATCTAATTCTTTAATATCCCGATAGTTCTCAACTAAATAAATGTTTGTATCAGAATCTTCTGGGTGTCTGCCTAAAGTGCCAATAACTTCAGGATGTCCTTTATGACCAATTAGTACAATATCTCTGCCTTTTCTAGCATGTCTTTGAACCTCTAAGTGAACTTTAGTAACTAGTGGGCATGTGGCGTCAAAATACATAAATTTTCTATCTCTAGCTTCATCCTCAACAGATTTACTAACGCCATGAGCACTAAAAATTGCAACTGCATTATCTGGAATTTCTTCTATTTCCTTTACAAATTTAACGCCTTTTTTTTCTAGATCTTCAACAACTTTTTTATTGTGAACAACTTGATGTCTAACAAACACTGGCTGATCAAATTTTTTCAATGATTTTTCAACAATATCAATTGCTCTATCCACGCCAGCACAAAAACCTCTTGGGTTTGCTAAAACTATTTCTTTAGACAATTTTTTCTTCCCTCATCCAGATAAATATTATTAAAACAGCTCCTAATGTTATTAGAAAGTCAGCAAAATTAAAAACAAATAACGATGTAGTTCCTATTCTTAGATGTAAATAATCGGTTACAGCCCCGTAAAAAAGTCTTTCAATAAAATTACCAAAGCCACCAGCTAAAACTAAAAGCAAACCTAACTTTTGAACTTTATCTTTTGTTTTTAAAAATGTATGTGTTAAGAATATAAGAGCTAGGAAAATTAAAACCAGTAACAGAATTTGAGTTAAATTTCCAGAAGAACTAAACAAGCTTAAAGCAATGCCTGTGTTTTTTGTGAGGAAATAATCTAAAAAATAGGGTACCAATGTAATTGACTCAATATTTGAATTATTGAGATACCACTTTAGGGATAAATCAATGCTTAGAAGAGCAAGGAAAAGAAGAAAGAATTTCAATTAAAAGAAACCCCTAATTTCACCATCTCCAGTCATATTTGAGTTACACCTGGCACAAACATTATTAGAGTCTAACTCTTCAACTCTATGCCAGCACCTTGAACATTTTTCATGCTTTGATTTTTTTACAGTAATTTTTTCTTTTGCTCCACATTTGATTTCACAACCTGAACTTATAAAAAATTTTAATAATTCTGAGCTCATAGTTTGAGCGTAATCAAAATTTGCTTTAGTCAATGTTAATTGCAGTTCGCAGTCTAAAGCATTTTTAATATTTCCATTTTGTCTTTCAACCTCAATTGCCTGATATACCCTTCCTCTCAATGCTAGCAACGCATCAAATGCATCTATATCCTTCTTTGACGCAAATGATTTTAAATCGTAAAACTCCTCACAGAAAATTTCTTCACCTTTTCCTGGGTGGAAATTTTCATTAAATTCATATGCAGTGAATGGCAAAATAGGTGAAATTAATTTTGTAAGAGTGTTTAAGATTTCATTTATACAATATTGTGCTGATCTTCTTCCAATAGAGTCACTCTTCATAGTGTAAAGCCTATCCTTAATCACATCTAAATACATACCACCTAAATCATTTACACAAAAATTAAGAATTTTTGAAATAACTTGGTGGAAATTGTAATTATTATAGTTTTCCCTTATTTCTTGCTGAAGTATTTTGGTTTTATGCAAAACGACTTTGTCGATAAATAATAAGTCACCAGTATCAAATTTTTGATCGAAGTCATAAAGATTTGAAATCATGAAACGCATAGTGTTTCTAATACGTCTAAATCCATCTATTGCTCTGCTGAAAATATCTTTAGAGAAGGCCATCTCTCCCCTGAAGTCAGTAGATGCAATCCAATACCTAAGAATATCTGCGCCCGAATCTTTTATAATTTCTTGAGGAGAAACTACATTTCCAATCGACTTTGACATTTTTCTTCCTTCATCATCAACAACAAAACCATGAGTCAAAACAGATTTATAAGGAGCAATTCCTTTCATCGCAATTGAAGTAAGCAGTGATGATTGAAACCAGCCTCTGTGTTGATCACTACCTTCAAGATAAAGATCAGATTGGGTATTAGAGCCAAAAAGCTCATCAATAACACAGAAATGTGTTATGCCAGAGTCGAACCAAACATCAAAGATATCTTTTGATTTCTCAAAGCCTTTTTCCTCAATACCTAAGTCTATATTTGCCCAGGAATCTATCCCAGAACTTTTTATAGCCTCTGATGCTTGGTTAAAAATTTTATCTTGATTCGGGTGTAGTTTTCCTGATTCACTCTCATAAAACAAAGGTATTGGTATACCCCAATCTCTTTGTCTTGAAATACACCAATCAGGCCTATCTTTCAACATAATTTCCATTCTCTCTTTGCCCCAATCAGGAATAAAATTTACATTTCTTATTGCTCTGTTTGCCCCGTCTATTAATCCAGATTTTGTCATTGAAATAAACCATTGTGGTGTAGCCATGAAAATCAAAGGAGTTTTATGTCTCCAGCAATGTGGGTAGCTGTGGTGGTAATTTTCTTGGCATATTAACGCGTTGTTTTTTTGTAACTCTTCTAATACGAGTGGATCAACTTTTCTAACATGTACACCTGAAAAAAAATCGACATCTTCTTTATAGCAATTATTCATTGCTATTGGGTTTATAACTTCGATCTCTTCATTCGAACAGACGTTAAAATCGTCAACACCATGAGCAGGTGCTGTATGAACAAAACCTGTTCCAGTTTCCGTAGTTACGTGATCACCAAATAGCAAAGGCGTCTCTCTTTTATACAGTGGGTGGAGAACTTTTAAATTTTCTAACTCAAAACCCTTAAAAGAAATATTTGTGGATTTATATGTTTTATCGCTCCACCTATTAAGACAGCTTTCCATAAGTTCTGAAGCTATTACAGAATATTCATTCCCAGAATCAAGAATTAGATATTCAATTTCAGGATTTGCACATACTGCCTGATTCCCAGGTATGGTCCATGGTGTCGTAGTCCAAATAATTAACGAAATAGTTTTTTTCTCATCCAGATTAAATTTCTTAATCAATTTTTCTTTACTGCTATTATCGAAGTCAAATTTAACATCTATGGCAATTGAATTCTTATCCATATATTCAACTTCGGCTTCTGCGAGTGATGATCCACACTCAGGACACCAATGAACGGGTTTAAAGCCCTTTTCAACATGTCCATTGTGAAATATTCTTGCAAAACCATTTATCGCATCTCCCTCAAATTTTTGGTCGAGGCTGGCATACCTTTTATTCCAATCCCCAAAAACGCCTAGTCTAATAAAATCGTCTTTCTGAATGTTTATTTGTTTCTTAGCATAGTCTCTACAAAGGTCTCTAAAATCTGATTGGGCAATTTCCCTTCTTTTTTTTCCGAGTTTTTTCTCGACCTGTTGTTCTATTGGTAAGCCATGGCAATCCCAACCTGGTATATAAGGTGCATCATACCCTTCCAATGTTTTTGATCTAATTACAATATCTTTTAGAACTTTATTAACTGCATGTCCGAGATGAATATTGCCATTAGCATATGGTGGACCATCATGAAGAATAAATTTTTCTTTTCCTTTCCTATTTTTTCTAATTTTCTTGTAGACATTCCTCTTCTCCCATTGCTTTAATATTTCTGGTTCTCTTAAATTAAGATTAGCTTTCATAGGAATGCTAGTATTTGGTAAATTTAATTTTTGATCTTTCTTGTCACTCATAAAGTTCTTTAAGCTCTTCAGCTTTTATTTTATCTTCATTAATTTGATTCTTTAATTCATCAATAGAGTTAAATCTAATTTGATCTCTAATTTTACATAAAAATTCAATGCTCAAAGCTTCATCGTATACATTTCCATCATAATCGAGAATATGTACTTCTAGTGATTGTTCATAATCATCAAAAGTGGGTTTTGGACCAAAATTTACAATACAAAAATAACCAATCTTATCAATCTCTGTTTTGCCTAAAAATACACCACTAAAACAGAATTCTTTATTTTCGATATCTATGTTTGCAGTTGGAGTTGAAATTCTTTTACCCAAACTTTTTCCTTTTATTACTTTTCCAGATATCTGATATGTTCTGCCGAGCAATTTTGACGCCTCCTGGAATTTACTATGCATGAGTAGTTCTCTGATCAGTGTGCTGCTTATTTTTGAACCGTTAATTTCAAAATCTTCTAATACCTCTAAAATTATTTCATTTCTATCACACAGAGTTTTTAGTAATTTTAAATCTCCTAATCTATCCTTGCCAAACTTAAAATCTTTACCAACAATTAAGTATTTAACATCCTCCTCTAGCAAATATTCATTAAAAAAATCTTCTGCGGAGGTATTTCTAAAATGATCATTAAAGTTAATGGCATTCACATGATCAATTTTTAAATCACTTAAAATTATATTCTTATCTAGCTCTGAAAGAATTCTATTTTTCTCTAATTTGAAGAATTCGAATGGGTAAGGATTGAATGTAATTATCTTTGTTTTAAGATCCATCTTTTTTGCTTGAGTTTTAATTTTTTTTATTAGGGCCATATGGCCTTTATGCAAGCCGTCAAAATTCCCTATTGTTGTGGCATATCCTTTTTTCATGTTGTAAAACTTTCTTTTAAATTAAATAGATAAATTATCGCAATAACCCATACTGATATAGCTGCAAAAGTAGTCGCCAAAGCTAATCCTATGTGCCCCATATCATAAACAAAAATAAATACATAATTTAATACTAAATTTATGATCAAAGAGATTAGGCCTAAAGTTAAAACAAATTTTGTTTTATTTGCTGCAAAAAAAACACTATTAAAAAATTTTGAACTTAGCAAGAAAGGCAAGGCATATGCATATGCTACAAGACTCAGAGAGGTCATATCAACATCATTCATTGTAAATTCCCCTCTAAAGAATAATAGCTGGATAATCTGGTTCGATAGAAAAATATAAAATAGTCCGGATGCCAGTCCAAGCATAAATGTCGATGAAAAACCTTTGAGAAATACTTTTTTAAACTCCTTTTTATTTTTATTTAATAATTGCTCAGTCAGGTCTGGCAATGCAACAAGAGCAATTGCAACTCCAAACAAACCCATTGGAAACTGAATTAATCTATCAGATAAATATAACCAAGTTGGACTACCTGATATCAGAAATGATGCAAAAATTGTGTCGACTAAAACATTGAGTTGGTAGACTCCCGCAGCAAGTATTGCAGGAAAGAATCGAGAAAAGAAAGAATTCAAGATTCTTGTATCATATTTTTTTGTAAAGCTCGGAAAATAGCCAAGCGTGTTTGTAAAGTACAAATTTAAAATTAGCTGTATAACTCCAGCAACTATAACAGCCGTTCCAATAACTTTTAAAGAAAGAGTTTCTGATAAACATGCGAAGATAATCAGAGTTAAATTAAATAATATGGGCGTTGCAGCTACTACTTGAAAAGATTTCTTTGAGTTCTGCACTGCTCCCAAAAATGCCACTAAAGATATAAGCAATATATAGGGAAAAACATAAGTCAAAAATTCAGTAGCAGCCAAAAATTTAGTTTCACTATCTTGAAATCCAGGCGCAAAAATTGAGACAAATAATTCAGGGAAAAGCTCAACAAAAACTACAAAAGCTAATAAAGCAAAAAATAACATTGTGAAGATTTGGTTTAAAAAATTATATAAATTCTGTTTTGCTTCAAGGATACTTGGCGTTAAAGATTGAGATAAAGCTCCTTCACCAAAAAAACTCCTAAAAACATTAGGGATCTTAAAAATTACAACAAATATATCGTGAATTACATTTGCACCCAGAATAGATGAGAACACAAGATCCCGCACGTATCCAAAGATTCTTGAAATTAGAGTAAAAAAACTAAATCCAAATGAAGATTTCCAAAAATTTGAAATTTTCAATTACTTATTCTCTGAATCAAAGTCTAAAGATATCGAATTAACACAATACCTTAAACCAGTTTTATCTACTGGGCCATCATCAAATACATGCCCAAGATGGCCCTCACAATTCGAACATAATATCTCAGTTCTGGGACGACCTAAAATAGAGTGATCTTCTCGATAAATTATAGCCTTTTCATTTACGGCTTCAAAAAAGCTTGGCCACCCACAACCTGCATTATATTTTGTTTCAGATTTAAATAGTTCTTGGCCACAGTTTTTACATTTATAAGTTCCATCTTCATAGAACGAATCAAATTTCCCTGAAAACGCTCTCTCAGTGCCTTTATCTCTTAAAACTATTAACTCTTCTTCTGTTAAAGAATCATTTACTTTTTTCATTTCTTAAATTGTACAACCTTTAGATTACTTTAAAACCAAGAATTTCAAGACTTTTCTTGAATTTAGAATCGATGCAACCTTTTATGCTTACTTGAGAGAATCCAATTCTATTATTGTAATCGTCTCTGATTTTTTTAAATAAGTTTGGTTCAAAATTATCCAAGGTAAAATCATAAGTTTTTAGAATTAATGAAACCGGAAAAAGAAACTTTTTAAAATCATTTTGAGTCTCTTTACTAAAGCTTTCCTCTTTGTTATCCAAAATTGATTGTGGTTCCTCAACTTCAATATTTAGAAAATTAACTACATTATAAAATGCCATCTTTGTCATTGCGTACCTGCAAAATTGTGAATGTCCTGCGATATGAGGTGTAAAATATTCGTTTTTCTCGCAAAATTTTGGAGATATATCTGGCTCGTTCTCAAATACATCAGAAATTATTGAAATATCTTTTGAATGTAAAAAATCTTTCTCTGATACAACTCCTCCCCTAGAGGTATTAA
>Ga0208390_1000246_pt1 | contig 18549 bp, 13 predicted proteins | sample Knorr_S7_td_Surf_FD_185594 | JGI IMG/M metagenome (GOLD analysis project Ga0208390, IMG submission 185594) | Marine microbial communities from Southern Atlantic Ocean transect - Knorr_S7_td_SurfaceA_ad_6m_LV_A (SPAdes) (version 2) | ecosystem: Environmental > Aquatic > Marine > Oceanic | place...
CTCATCGGTCCCTGCAATAGCAACAACATTACATTCTTTTATTTTTGCGATTTGACAAACTATCGAGCCAACAGCTCCAGCAGCTGCTGAAACAACTACAGTCTCTCCTTTCTTAGGCTGTCCTATATCAAGTAAACCAAAGTATGCTGTAGGCCCTGTAAAACCCAGAACAGAAATAAAAGCCGTAAGTGGTAACCCAGTTTCTGTTGGTAATTTTATGACATCATTTCCAGGTACAATAAAATATTCCTGCCAACCTCCATGCATCCCACCCTGGATAATATCACCAACAGAAACATCCTTTGCTTTTGATTCTTCTACAATAGCAATAGATCCACCAGCTCTCATAATATCACCGATCTCGACCGGTTCCATGTATTGATCAACATCTGACATCCAAATCCTATTTGTAGGATCCAGTGAAAAATATATTGTTCTGGCAAGAACCTCGTTGTCATTAATATGTGGAATATCTTCTTCAACAAGACTTAGATCACTATTCTTGATTTCACCTACAGGTCTTTTATTTAGACGCCATGATTTAAATGTATGATTTGAATTTGACAAAACTGACCCCCCAAACAAGTAATTAATAGCTTCAACTTTTGTTATTTTTTTCTTAAAATGTCAAAAAAAACAAAAAAAAATAACTTTTTTGTTTTTTCCTTATTGACCTACAGAACGAACAGGATACTATATTTTGTGTTAGGCAACGTTATATACTCTATTTGTAGTAAAATTTACTTAAAAAATAGGAAGCCAAAAACTAACGTATATAACGCCCTAAATATTATTTAAATTGCCGTTACAAGCAATAATGCAACATTTGTTGTAGAGAGAGTCTGACTCTCTCAAAAAAATGAAGGGATAAAAGATGCTAATGAATAGACCAGAAAAAATTGAACAAAATAAAAAAAAGAAGACTCCTACTCCTGTGATTTCTGGTTATACTAAAGAGGAGATGGAAGAAATTTATTCATATGCACAGTCAAAAATTGGTGAAAAACCACCCGCTGAGTTATCAGAGCAGCCACGCATTGATTTTAAAATTAATGACAGAGCAGTTCAACATAAAGGCAAAGGTTTTAGAGTTAAAATTGATCCATCTAGAGACTCACTTTTAACAGATTTTGGTAGAGAAACACTTGAAGACAGATATTTAATGCCCGGCGAGTCTTTTCAAGATCTATTTGCACGTGTTGCCTCATATTATGGTGACAACCAAGAGCACTCACAGCGCCTTTATGATTATATATCACAGCTATGGTTTATGCCTTCAACACCTGTTCTTTCAAACGGCGGTACTGGAAGAGGACTTCCAATATCGTGCTTCCTAAATGAGGCAAGTGATAGCTTAGGCGGAATTGTAGATCTGTGGACAGAAAATGTATGGCTTGCATCAAAAGGTGGTGGAATTGGTTCGTATTGGGGTAACCTAAGATCAATCGGTGAGCCTATTGGTGGAGTTGGAAAAACTAGTGGAATAGTTCCTTTTATAAGAGTTATGGACTCTTTAACTCTAGCTATTAGTCAAGGTTCATTAAGGCGAGGATCAGCTGCAGTTTATCTACCCATTGATCACCCTGAAATTGAAGAGTTTATTGAAATAAGAAGACCTACAGGTGGTGACCCAAATAGAAAGGCCCTAAATCTTCACCATGGCATACAGCTTACCGATGCATTTATGAGGGCTGTCGAAGAAGATGCAGACTGGGATTTAAGAAGTCCACATGATCAATCCGTGCAAAAGACTGTTTCTGCACGTTCTTTATGGATTAGAATGTTAACAGCTAGAATCGAAACAGGTGAGCCATATTTAGTTTATAAAGATACAGTTAATAACCTTAGACCAGAGCAACAAAAGCTTGCAGGATTAGAAATTAAAACCTCAAATCTTTGTAGTGAAATTACCTTGCCAACAGGTATAGATCATCATGGAGAGAACCGAACGGCTGTATGTTGTTTGTCTTCGGTAAATATTGAGAAATTTTTTGAATGGGAAAATGAGAAAAATTTTATACCTGATATTATGCGTTTTTTAGATAACGTTCTTCAAGACTTTATAGATAATGCACCGGAAACCATGAAGAGTGCTGCCTATGCAGCAACTCGTGAAAGATCAGTTGGTTTGGGTGTGATGGGGCTTCATTCTTTCTTTCAAGAAAATAACGTTCCCTGGGAAAGTGCAGTAGCAAAATCTTGGAATAAAAAAATATTTAATCATATAAAAGCAGGTGCTGATCAGGCATCAATAGACCTTGCTAAGGAAAAAGGTCCCTGCCCTGATGCAAAGGAATACGGTATAATGGAGCGCTTTTCAAACAAAACAGCAGTAGCTCCAACAGCTTCAATATCAATTATTTGCGGTGGATCAAGCCCAGGTATTGAACCAATTGCTGCAAATGTTTATGCTCATAAAACACTGTCAGGAACATTTACAGTGAGAAATCGACACCTAAAAATTCTTCTCCAAGAAAAAAATCAAGATAAAGATGAAGTATGGCTTTCTATTTTATCAAATGGTGGATCAGTTCAACACCTTGATTTCTTATCTGAGCATGAAAAAGATGTCTATAAAACTGCATTTGAAATCGACCAAAGATGGTTAATAGACCTCGCTGGTGATAGATCTGAAATGATTGATCAAGCTCAGTCGCTAAATGTCTTCTTACCCGCAGATAGTGATAAAGCATACTTGCATGAAGTTCATTATTCAGCATGGAAAAAAGGTGTTAAAAGCCTGTATTATTGTCGTTCACTCTCTTTACAGAGAGCTGAAAATTCTTCTAACCAACCAACCAAAATTGATGTTAAAACTCTTGATGAGGTTGCAGCTGAGTCAAATCCAAATGATTATGACGAATGTCTTGCGTGTCAATAAATAAAATAGAATAGAGAGAAAATTATGTCCCTTCTTGAAGAAAGATTAGTATACAAACCGTTTAAATACCCTTGGGCTTATGAAGCATGGCTAAAGCAACAAAGAATTCACTGGCTTCCTGAAGAAGTTCCTCTTGCTGAGGATGTTAAAGATTGGGAAAAAAATCTTACTGCACCTGAAAAAAATTTATTAACACAAATATTTAGATTTTTTGTTCAAGCTGATGTTGAGGTAAATAATTGCTATATGAAGCATTACTCAAAAGTATTTAAACCAACAGAAGTTCAAATGATGCTTGGTGCATTTTCAAATACAGAAACAATTCATATTGCTGCTTACAGCCATCTTTTAGACACCATAGGTATGGCAGAAGTCGAATACAGTGCTTTTCTTGAATATGAAGCTATGAAAAATAAATTTGATTATATGAGAATGTGGGGTGTAGAAACAAACGAAGATATTGCGAAAACACTCGCAGTTTTTGGGGCTTTCACGGAAGGAGTTCAACTCTTTGCATCATTCGCTGTTTTAATGAATTTTCCCAGACAAAACAGGATGAAAGGTATGGGTCAGATAGTAACTTGGTCAGTAAGAGATGAAACACTTCACACTGAGTCAGCTATAAGATTATTCAGAACATTCGTCGAAGAGAATCCATCAGTTTGGAATAAAGAGGTACAAGAAGAAATTGTAAAAGCCTGTGCAACAGTGATTGAGCATGAAGATGCTTTTATTGATTTAGCATTTGAATTAGGTGGCGTAGAGGGTATGGAGGCAAGTGAAGTTAAAAATTATATTAGATATATTGCTGATAGAAGATTAACACAGCTTGGTTTACCAGAACTATTTAAGATTGAAAAAAATCCACTACCATGGATGGATGAGATGCTAAATGCTGTAGAGCATACAAACTTTTTTGAAGGAAGAGCTACAGAATATTCAAGAGCAGCAACAACTGGTAGTTGGTCAAAAACATTCAAGGAAGCATTTGGGACATAAAATATTTAAAACTAAGACTCAATTTTATGCTCAAGGTATCGTTTGGTATAAATTTTACCAGCACTTACACCAAATTGATCAAAGGGGTTTATACTTAGCATAACTGAGGAAATAAAAGTCCTATGCTCCCACATCGTTATCAAATAACCCAAAGTAAATGCATCAACTTTGTTCAATAAAAAAAGATTTACAAATATGTTCCCATTAATCTTTTCATTTTCTTTTAGATCTCTTGCACCCTTAGAAAGAAGATTGGATTGTGTAACAGCCTGGGCATAAGCTAAATCATTGTTATCTGATTTACTTGCAATAATATCAGCACATATTTTTTGTGAACCCTGGTGAAGTAATTGAAAGTATGAATGCTGAGCCATAGGTCCATAACCACCGAAAATAATTTGTCCAGTATTCTTATAACCGGACTTAATATTAACGGGTTTACCTAATGACTCCATTTCTAGCTGCTGAAAATAGTCCGACAAAGATCTAAATAACCAAATGTATGAGAGTATAACCCTAGTATTTTTATTCTTTAGGTTATTATTCCATAAATCTGAAAAGGATAGCCTTTTAATAAAGCTAAAATATTGATCATCTTCAACAAGAGCAGTTTCAGCTGTCTTTCCACCTTCTAAGAAGCTTTTATACTGATTTTTTTCAATTATAGGTAATTCAGCAATAGGTGACCATATTGAATACCTTCCACCTATTTCCTTATCAAAGGTAATTATGTTATTTTTGTTAATACCATAATTTTTTGCTTCATCAGGATTAGCTGTTATTGCGATGAAATTGTCATTGATTGATGACCAGTCCATCGCTTTCATCAGCATATTGATAGTCTCATCTGTTTTAAATGACTTTGATGAAACTATAAAAATTGTATCACTAGGATCTAATAAGTAAGTTTTATGGATAAATTCAGTTAAGTCAGATCCAGTCAAAAATTGAAAATTAAATTTTTTGTTAATCTCAAAAGAATTTAAACTCTCTATTAATAATTTTGGTCCCTCATACGACCCTCCAATACCAATAATTATTATATTTATTTTCTTTGGTTTTTTATTTTTACAGACTTTCTCTATTAATTTAGTTAAAGGATTATTTATATTTGGCTCTCTTTTTTTATATTTAGGGTGCCAAGCTGCTTGATTTTCAGTTTCATTAACAATCTTACCATCTAAAAGATCATGAATTTTAGACCTAAGATTAAGTTCTTTGGATTTATAATCAAATTCGTTATACAGCTCTTGGGTAAAATCATTTGTAAAAGATTCAAAATTTAATACCGAGTTTTCAAATAAATAATTTTTTGGTTTTTTTTTATTCATATTTTTATAATTTAACTAAAGTTTTACCAATATTTTCACCGGTAAAAATCTTTTTGTATGAAATCAAAATATTTTCCAAACCTTCAGTAATATCTGCCTTAAACTTTAATGACCCTTCTTTATACCATTCAGACAACATTGACTCAATTCTAGGACCATCCTCTAAGAAATCTGGGCAGAAAAAACCTGTAATAGTTGCTCTTTTCATCAATAATTGATCAAAATTATCAGGACCAGGTAATCTGGCTCCCTCTTTATTATACTGGGCTAAAAGACCGCATAAGGGTATACGTGCATTCAAAGCTAAATTTTGCATAACTACATCAAGAATATCACCAGCAACATTATCAAAATATATATCAACACCATCGGGACAATGTTTCTTCAATGCTTCGTCTAGATTTTCTGTTTTATAATTGATAGCGATATCAAAACCTAAATCTTTAGTTAGCCATTCACACTTTTCATCACTACCAGCTAAACCAATAACTCTACATCCTGCTTTTTTTGCGATTTGACCAGCTAAAGAACCGGTAGCCCCTGCTGCTGCAGAAACCAGAAAGTTCTCTCCAGGTTTTGGTTTTCCCACTTCCATAACACCAACATAAGCAGTCCATCCATTTAAACCTAAGGCAGAAAGGTATGCTTCATCGCAATCAAGGCCTTTTTCCAATACAAGAAAGGAGTCTGAATCAACATTAGCAAAATCGGCCCACTCACCGAAACCTCTAACTAAATCACCTTCTTTAAAATCAGAATTTGCGGATTTAATGACTTCAGCTAAACAAACACCAACCATAGAGGAGCCTAACTCAATGGGTGGCTGATATGAATCTTGACGATCACTCATCCACATTCTGGTACCTGCATCCATAGAAATAATTTTTAGCTTTATTTGTATTTGTCCATTAACTGGATCACTTATTTCTTCATCAACTAATTCTAAAGCTTCTTCAAAATTAATCCCATTTGGTCGGGCATTTAATTTCCATACTTTTCTTCTCATATCATCACCTTTTAGAAAATAATATCTCTAGGCTTAGCACCATCAAAATATTTATCTTGAATTTCTCTCATTTTTTTTGTTGCCCCATCAGAATTTACAATTGATTGAAACAAATCTTGTTCACTCCTTAAAGCTTCTGTTAAAGGAAGCTCGAGACTATCATTTAAAATTTTTTTTAACAATACGAGAGCTTCTTTTGGCTTTTTAGTTAGTTCATTTGCTAAATCTTTAGAACATTCCAAAGAACCACCCTTTTTTGTAAGCTTATTAATTCCTTTTAACTCATACATTTGTTCTGCAGAAAATTCATTTCCTAAAAAAACTAATTCTGCTGTTTTTGTTGGTCCGATTAATCTTGCAACTCTACTTGTTCCACCAAGTCCTGTAGTTAAATTCAAATCAATCTCAGGTTGGCAAAACTTAACACCTTCTTCTGCTATTCTAAAGTCACAAGCCCACCCTATTTCTGCCCCACCACCTGATGCTCTGCCATTTATACATGCTATAGAGATTATATCAGGATGAGTAATTTCTTTCATTAAACGAAACCAGGAAACTCCAGGTGCAGTAGTTTCTCTACCCTCATAAATTGCTAAAATATCTTCTAACCATGCATGTTCAAACCAATGATCATTTAAACCTGATGCTAAAATAAAAATATTACTACCATTTTCTCTGGAGCTTTTTATCTCTAAATATAAATCCTCTGCAGCCTTCCAAGTAATATTATTATTAACTTCTGGATTATTCATTGTTAAAATAATGACGCCATTGGATAGTATTTCTTTATCAATTATTTTTTTCATTTTTTCTTAGTAAAATTTAACATGAAAAATAAAAAAAGCCACCTAGCTGGAACTAGATGGCTTAAAATATAAAAAATTATTTTTATTAAACGTTGTCTAAAGCTTTTGATAAGTCAGCTATAATATCATCAATATGTTCTATACCGACTGATAGACGAACATAACCAGGTGTTACCCCAGAAGCAATTTGTTCATCCTCAGTTAGCTGACTATGAGTTGTACTTGATGGATGTATTGCCAAACTTCTGGCATCGCCGATATTGGCCACATGATAATGCAACTCTAGTCCATCAATGAACTTCTTACCAGCTTCCGCGCCACCAGCTAATTCAAATCCAACAAGTCCACTATATCCGCCTTTCAGAGCAGCATCAGCTCTGGCTTTGGATTCACCAGATTGAAGGCTTGGATAAATAACTTTACTTACTTTATCATGATTATCCAAGAATTCAGCTACGCCTTGACCATTTCTTGAGTGTTCTCTAATTCTTAAAGGAAGCGTCTCTAAGCCTTGAAGGAATTGAAAAGCATTCATAGGACTCATAGCACCACCTAAATCTCTAAGAATAGTTGTTCTAGCTTTCAAGATATAAGCAATTGGTCCCAGTGGTTCTGCTGCAACGGTAAATACTGCACCATGATAGGATGGATCAGGAGTATTTAAAGCAGGCTGTCTATCACCGGCACCTGCCCAATCAAAGTTTCCTCCATCAACAATTAGACCGCCAATTGAAGTACCATGACCACCAATATATTTAGTTGATGAGTAAACAACAACTGCTGCTCCAAGCTCAAATGGCTTACATAAAATTGGTGCAGCTGTATTATCGACAATTAGAGGAATTCCAAGTTTTCTTCCGATATCTGAAACCTCTTTAATAGGAAAGACTTCTAACTTAGGATTAGGTAAAGTTTCTGCAAAATAAGCTCTTGTATTATCATCTGTAGCTTCAGCAAATGCATTCGGATCTTTTGGGTCAACAAAACGTACTTCAATACCCATATCTTTAAATGTATTATTTAATTGGTTCCATGTTCCACCATATAGGTCTGTTGAAGAAACAATATTGTCACCAGCCCTAGCAATATTTTGTAAAGCATAAGCTGTTGCAGTTTGTCCTGAAGCAACAGCTAATGCAGCAGCACCACCCTCTAATGCAGCTATTCTTTGTTCAAGCACATCACATGTAGGATTCATAATTCGAGAATATATATTTCCTAATTCTGATAATGCGAAAAGGTTAGCGGCATGCTCAGTAGAGTCAAACTGATAACTAGTAGTTTGATGGATCGGAACTGCAACTGAATTAGTTGTTGGATCAGAACGCCATCCTGCATGAAGGGCTAGCGTTTCAGGATTTTTACTATCTATAGTCATTTTTTATCTCCTTTTTTTACTGAGAGATAAAAAAACCCGGATTTACCCGGGTATCCCCCAGTCATTTTTAGCGATTTTTTTTCACGTGGACGCAAGCCGACTGGCTCAAATCACCACGCATTCATTTCTGAATTGTCATAAACTTATAATTATTATTATTTAAAGTCTAGTATTTTTATTAAGTTTGCTTAACGCAGAATAAACTAACGTTTGTGCTTGTGGTCTTATTGGATATCGACCAGAGGGGATTAGCTGGGTCAATAAAATTGCGAAAAGATTTTCTTGAGGATCTATCCAAAAAAAGGTACTTGCCATTCCACCCCAAGAAATTGAACCAAGTGATAATGGTGACATAGACTTTACTGGATCAATTAAACTGGAAAATCCGAGACCAAATCCAGCTCCGTCATATCTTACCTCAGAAAAATTATCATCACCCATTTCATTCATTGTTTGATTATTTGGCAGATGGTTTTCTCTCATAAACCTAACTGTTATTGGGCTTAATAATTGTTTTCCATCAAAATAACCTTCATTAAGTATCATTTGACAAAAATTTGCATAATCAGCAAGAGTTGAACACAAACCACCTCCGCCTGATAAGAAATTTCTTTTTTTCGAAAAAATATCTTCACCACCCTTGTGGCAGCGTTTAAGTTTATTTCCGCTTTTTGAAACTAATTCCTGATAACAATCCACAAAACGATCATGCTTGTCTTCTGGCACATAAAAATCTGTATCAATCATGTTTAAAGGCTTAAAGATATTATCGTGAAGAAAATCATCAAGCTTAAGCCCGGAAACAACTTCAATAATTCTACCAAGAATGTCTATAGAAATTGAATAATTCCATTTTGACCCAGGATCAAATGTAAGGGGTAACGAGGATGCAATATTTGAAAACTCATCAAGTCCCATTTCTTCTTTTGTTTTAGGATTTTTTGCAGATGCCAGACCACTTGTATTATAAAGTTTAATAACGGGATGACCTAACATAAATCCATAAGTCATACCTGAAGTATGTGTTAATAAGTCTCTAATTAAAATTGGTTGGCTAGGGTCCCGAACACTATAATTTTCAACATCGCCTCCATCCCAAACTTTAATATTTTTAAATTCTGGAAGATATCTAGATACTTCATGCTCTAATCTTAATAATCCTCTTTCATATAGCATCATTATAGCTGTAGATGTAATTGGCTTCGTCATTGAGAAAATTCTATAAATTGAATCATAGCTTAATTGGGTTTTATCCTCTACACTCGCAAGTCCTTGAGAGGACAAATGTGCAATTTGGTTATTTCTTGAAACCAAAAGAGTAAAATTTGGAAGTTTTGACTTATCCAAATATGAAGAAAAATATTCAGGAATATAAGCTAATCGTTCACTATTAAAGCCTAAGTCAAACTCACTCTTATTACTTTGTTTATAATTTTTTATTTTTTCTTGATACATTAATTACTCAATTTCATCTAACAACTCCCGATCCAAAGCTATATGTTTCCTTTTAAGATCATTAATGCTTTGACACCCTAAAAGTTGAAGATTTCTTCTAACCTCAGAGGCCAAAACATCTATTGCAATACCAACTCCCTCTTCACCTTTAGCAGCTAAACCATATACCCAAGGTCTTCCAATTAAACAGGCATCCGCACCAAGAGCAATGGCTTTGATAATATCAGAACCTCTTCTAATTCCTCCATCGATTAATATTTCAACCCTTTTGTTAACAGTTTTGGCAATTCCAGGTAAAACATCTATGGGCGCTGCAGCGCTATCAAGTTGCCGTCCACCATGATTAGAAATTACAATGGCTGATGCACCAATTTCTATAGCTCTCTCTGCATCAGCAGAATTCATAATACCTTTAATAGCGAATGGACCTCCCCACATTGAAGCAATTTCTTTTGCTTCTTCCCATGTAACTGAAGGATCAAATTGTTGATTCATATATGTCATAATATTACTAAGGTTTGTTTTCTTACCAGTAAAACGCTCTTTAACATTTGCAAATTTTATTTTTGGCCCGAAAATAAAATTCCACCACCATGTTGGATGAAAAGCAGCATCAATAATAGAAGCTAAAGTTAGGCGGGGCGGAACTGTCATACCACTTCTAAGGTCTCTTTCTCGTTTTCCACCAACAGGCACGTCTACGGTTAACATAATTGCCTTATATTTTTTTTTCTTACACCTCTTGATAAAATCATAACTAATTTCTCTATTCTTCCAAACATACATTTGATACCAAACTGAACCATCTGATGCGTCCGCATAATCTTCAATATTTGTGCTTGCTATAGATGATAGTGTAGAAGGAAAATTTCTTTTTGATGCAGCTCTTGCTACAGCTGGTTCACCTGAATGATGAAAAAGATAAGAAATTGCTGTCGGCCCTAATGCAAAAGGATAGGGCATTTTTGTTCCTAAAACCTCTGTTTTTGTATCAATATCTGCTACATCAATTAATGCATCGGGTATAAGCTTCCATTTTCTATAGGCATTTCTATTATTCTTTTTAGTTAATTCATCTTCTGCAGCCCCATCAGCATAATCAAAAACTGCCTGTGGAACTCTCCTTTTTGCAAGAAGTCTTAAATCATCAATATTATAGTATTTACTCAAAAGAATTTCCTTAGTTTGATAAGTCATAATATAAGATTTAGCTTGCAAATCCATACCTTAAATATAATCTCGCTAATATGGGAAGTAATAGCAATACTATATATGATATTATTATTCTTGGGGCAGGTGTATCAGGAATAGGAATGGCACATAGTCTCCTCAAAAAGAAAGATCAAACATTTTTAATCCTTGAAAAAAATGACGGTGTTGGAGGAACATGGAGAAATAACACATACCCAGGATTGTGTTGTGATGTTCCATCACATTTTTACTCCTATTCATTTTCAATGAATCCTAATTGGTCTAAAACTTTTCCTGAACAATATGAAATACTTCAGTATCTAGAAAATGTAACTGATAAATTTAAAATAAGGCCACATATAAAGTTTAATAGTGAAGTAAAAGAGTCAAAATATAATCAAAAGGATAAATGCTGGGAGACGTATTTATTTAATGGTGAAGTTTTCAGATCTCGATCATTGGTAAGTGGCCTTGGACAACTTAATAAACCCAAATATCCTGAAATAAATGGTTTAAAAGATTTTAATGGGCACAACTTTCACAGTGCACAATGGGATCATAATTATAATTTAGAGGGGAAAAAAGTAGCCGTTATTGGAAATGGACCAAGCGCAATTGGCTTTATTCCTAAAATAGCAGGAAAAGTAGAGAAATTAACTATTTTCCAAAGAAGTAATAATTGGATAGTTCCTAAGCCTGATAGGCCATATGGTTCATTTGAAAAATTTTGTTTAAGAAATATTCCTCTTTTAGCAAGAATGTACAGATTTTATTTTTATTTAACTCAAGAAAGAAACTATTTAGCTTTTTACTATAAACATAGCAAAACAGTAAAAATTTTAGAAAAGGTTGTTTCAGCAATTCTAACTAAATTTAAATTATTTAGATTCGAGGATGTATATAAAGCCGGGGCTCTCATGTTGATTGACGAGCAAATTAGTGATGAAAAATTGAAGAAAAAACTAATACCTGATTACCCAATTGGTTGTAAAAGAATAATACCAACTAATGACTACTATCCTGCAATTTGTAGAGATAACGTGTACCTTGAGACATCATTAATAGATAAAATTGAAGGTAATCAAATAATAACTAGAGATGGAAATCATCATGAGGTAGATGCAATTATCTTTGGCACAGGTTTTGAAGCTAATATTTTTATATCTCCAGTTAAAATTATAGGATTAAATGAAATAAAACTTGATGATGTGTGGTCAAATGGAGCCGAAGCATACAGAGGAGTGATGGTACCAAACTTCCCTAACTTTTATATTTGTTATGGTCCAAATACAAATACCGGACATGTTTCAATAATTTATATGATTGAGTCACAGATAATGTTCATAATGAAATGCCTAAGATACTTAAAAAATAATAAACTAAATTACTTAGATGTAAAAAATACAGCCATGGAGTCGTATAATAATAAACTACAAAAGAAACTCGGCGAAACAGTTTGGGCATCTAATTGTGGTAGCTGGTATAAGACGGAAGAAGGAAAAATAATTAATAACTACCCTGGCTATGGAACGGAATATTATTTTATGATGTCTCGTCCAAATTATAATGAGCTAAATGCCGAATAGAAAATTACTTTTCAAATAAATCCTTAAAATCTCTAAAATTTTTCAATATCTCAGGGTTGATTAACGCCTCAGTATTTTTAATTTCTTTACCGTGAATTATATCTTTAACAGCAAGCTCAGAAATTTTACCCGATCTTGTTCTAGGAAAATCTTCTACTTGAAAAATTTTTGACGGTACATGTCTTGGACTGGCTTTCTGTCTTATTAGTGATTTAATTTCAATATTTAACTCAATATCAAGTAGGATTCCTTCTTTCAAAATTAAATATAGAATTATTCTTTGATCCCCCTCCCAATCCTGACCGACAGCGAGTGCTTCTTTTACCTTTTCATGATTTTCTACATGTCGGTATATTTCAGCGGTACCAATTCTAATTCCACCAGGATTTAAAGTTGCATCAGATCTTCCTTCAACGATAAAAGTTTTTCTATTTGTTTTAATAACAAAATCACCATGGTGCCAAACATTTGAATACTTTGTAAAATAAGCTTTTTTATATTTTTCATCATACTTATCATTTAAAAATTCTATTGGCATTGATGGAAAAGGCTTTACACAAACCAATTCTCCAGCCTCGTTTATAATATCATTATTCTGACTCTTCCATGATTGTGTATCCATACCTAATATAGCGCATTGAATTTCCCCCCTAAAGACAGGCAGACAAGGATTGCCTCCTACAAAACAAGCGACCAAGTCCGTTCCGCCCGACATAGATGATAATTGAACATTATCTTTTACATTTGAGTAAACCCAATCATATCCAAGCGGCCCAAGCGGTGAACCGGTTGAAGCAATTACTCTTAAACTTGATAAGTTAAAATATTTTTTTGGTTCGACATTAGCCTTTGCTAGGCTATCGATATATTTTGCCGACACACCTAAAAAAGTAAGTTTTTCTGTATCAGCAATTTTAAATAATATATTCATATCTGGTTCAACTGGTGAACCATCATATATTACTAGAGTAACTTCTTTGGCTAGTGCTGAAACCATCCAATTCCACATCATCCAACCGCAAGTGGTGAAATACATTATTCTATCATCTTTTCTAAAATCACAGTGATATGTATGTTCTTTGATATGCTGAAGAAGTACCCCTCCAACAGAATGAACAATACACTTTGGTTTTCCAGTTGTTCCGCTTGAATATAAAATATACAAGGGCGAATTAAACGGAACTCGCTCAAAATTAATTTTTTTTGTTTTATTTTTTTCTAAAATATTATTCCAAGATAAACTATCTTCCTCTTTATTTTTTGAGAGATGATTAACAAAAACCAACTGATTAATTGATGAAATAGACTTTTTAACCTCAATCGTTTTTTTCTTAATTTCAAAAATTTTCCCTCCATAGCCATAGCCATCACATGAAATTAAAATTTTTGGCTTACTTTGGCCAAATCGATCGAGAATTCCTTCAATACCAAAATCAGGTGAGCAAGAAGTGAAAACAGCTCCTAATGATGAGGCGGCTAGCATAGTAATGATTGTTTCTGGGCAATTTGGAAGTAATGTTGCTATACAATCACCTTTTTCCACGCCTACTTCTTTCATCCATTTAGCTAATGAAGCAACGTTTTCTCTAAGTTGTTTTAAAGTTAAACTAAAACTTTCTCTTCCTTCGCCATGAAAGTTAATTGCTTGACGATTCTCATCACCAACAAGAAGATTTTCAGCAAAATTTAGTTCTGCATCAGGAAAAAAAGAAGCTTTTCTTATATCCTCGTTTGAAGAAAATACCTCTTCACCAAAATTACCAATGATATTATTACCTTCCCAAACCTCTCTCCAAAAGGTATCAAGATTATTCACACTCCAATTATGAAGCGAAGCATAATCAAGATTTTCATCGTCTTTCACGAAGCCAAAAGTTTTACCTAACTTCATCATTGATGAAGAATGCATGATTTCTTTATCTGGATTCCATAAAATCTTATTCATAGCTTAATAATCATATGAACAAGGCTTATTGACAATCCCATAAAAAATGACAATCTGATTATTTGTTGAAATCAGGAAACCTTATGAAAAATAAACCAATTATAATAATTGGTGCTGGTATTAGTGGATTAACCCTAGGCTTAGCTCTTTTAAAAAAAAATATTAATGTTCAAATTTTTGAAAAAGAAAAAGAAATTGAACAAAGAGGTGCGGGGATAAACATTAGCCCGAATGGAAGCTCAATTTTATATAATTTAGGGCTAGAAGAAAAAATCAACTCTTTAGCCTGTAAACCAAAGAATATAGAACTGAGGAATTTCAATAATGGTTTGTTACTAGCCAAACAAAACTTAAACAACAGCTGTGAAAAAAAATTCAAATATCCCTTTTTTCAGGCTCAAAGAAAGGATGTAATTAATATTTTATTTGATGAAATAAATAAAATTAATCCAGAAATTATTTTTTTTGGATATGAGCTTAAGGAATTCGAAGAAAAAAAGGATCATGTGAATATAAAATTTAATAATAATGAAAAAATTGAAGGGTCATTAATTATAGGATGCGATGGCATCAATTCAAAAGTAGCAGAAGTTTTAAATCCAACTGCAATAAGTAAATTTTCAAATATTATTGCTTGGAGAGGTGTTATTAAAATGGAAGATCTATCAGAAAAAGTTAAATCACTTCCACCTACTATATGGATGGGTAATGAAAAACATTTTGTTCATTATCCTATAAGAAAAAATAATCTTCTAAATTTTATTGGAACTGTTAGAAAAGATGCATGGTTTGGTCAATCTTGGCATCAATTTGGAAACAAAGAAGATTTAAAAAAAGATTTTGGAAACGTTAACAGTACAGTTGAGGAAATCATAAAAAATATCGATAAACCAAATAAATGGGGACTATTTGATATTAAATTTATTAAAAATTGGGTATCTAGAAGAGCTGTAATAATTGGTGATGCAGCCCACCCTATGTCACCTTCATATGGTCAGGGAGGTAACAGCGCTATGGAAGATGCAATAATTCTATCAAGACTTATTTCAGAACATAATTATTCTAAAAATAATCTTTTATATTTTCAAAAATTTAGGGAAAAAAGAATTAAAAAACTTCAAAAGAGTTCATTAAGAAATTTAAAAATATTTCATATTAAAAATCCAATACTAAAATTTATTATCCATTCAGGTTTATATATTCTAAATAAAATTATGCCTTTAATAATAATTCAATCAAGTTGGATATATAAATTTAATGCTTTTAAGGTAGGAATTAAATAAATTTTATTTTAATGCATTATCTAGATCACTAATAAGATCTTGTATTGACTCAAGGCCTACAGATAAACGAATTAGTCCATCATCAATTCCTAGGGACTCTCGTGTTACCTTTGGAATAGAGGCGTGAGTCATAATTGCAGGATGTTCAGCTAAACTCTCAGCACCGCCTAAGCTTTCTGCAAGAGTAAAAACCTCTAAATTTTCTAGCAGCTTCTTTGCTGATGATAAACCACCTTTAACAATAAAAGTAACCATACCACCAAACATATTCATCTGTTTCTTAGCAATGTCATGCTGGGGATGGCTTACAAGGCCAGGATAAATAGTTTTTGAAACTGAGGAGTGACTCTCTAAAAATTCTGCAACTGCTTGAGCATTTTCTGAATGCCTTTGCATCCTTACTGATAAGGTTTTAAGACTTCTTAAAAGAAGAAAGCTATCAAAAGGTCCTGCAATACCGCCACTGGCATTAATTAAATAAGCAAGCTCATCTGATAAGTCAGTTCTATTTTTTGATGTAATAGCTAGACCACCAACAACATCAGAATGTCCGCCGATATACTTTGTTGCTGAGTGCATTACAATATCAAAATTAAAATCTAGTGGTCTCTGTATCCAGGGTGATGAAAAGGTATTATCACAGACTTTAATAATATTTTTATCAGTAATAACAGATGAAATTTCCTCAAGATCAGTAATTTTTAATAACGGATTGGATGGAGTTTCTAACCATAACATTTTTGTATTTGATTTTATTTCTTTTAAAATATTTTCAGTACTTGAAAAATCTACAAAACTAAAATCCAGAGATGACGTTCTTTTTCTAACATCTTCCATTAATCTGTATGTACCACCATAAAGATCATCAGAAGCTATAACATGATCGCCAGCATCTAGTAATTCCAAAATAGTTGATGTTGCAGCCATACCTGAAGCGAATGCAAAACCTGAATCACCACCCTCAAGATCAGCAATACAATCCTCAAGAGCCTTCCTAGTTGGGTTAGATGTTCTAGAATACTCATAACCTTTGTGCACTCCAGGGCTTTCTTGCTCATATGTTGATGATGCATATATTGGTGTCATAACAGCACCAGTAACAGGGTCACTTTTCTGACCAGCATGAATAGCTCTAGTATCAAATCCTGTTTTATCTTTAGCCATAAATACCTCTTATATATTTTTCTTTAAGTATGCTAATAAATCAACTTTAGTTAACAATCCAATAAAAGTATTATTTTCCATAATCATAGCAAAATTTTCGTTTTCTAAAATTTTAGATAAATCATCAATTGAGGCTTTTGAGTCTAATGGATTGATTGTTTTAGACATCACACTTGATATTAGATCTGAAAAACCTTCCTCATTATTTAGGCAATTTTTTAAAATATCACTTTCCTCAATTACACCAATAACATTCCCATCATCTATAACTGGAAGTTGAGAAATATTTGAATTTCGCATTCTATTATAGGCAATAGCAACTGTATCATCTTTCTTGACACTCACTACTTGTCCTTGGTCGGCGCGCATTACAATAAGGTCGCTTAAGTCATTTTTTAAATTACGATTATCAAGACCATTATTACTCAACCAAGCGTCATCAAAGGCCTTTGAAAGATATTTATTACCTGTATCGCATATCAATGTAACAACTCTTTTTGGCTCTGTTTGAGTTTTGCACCATTCTATGGCTCCAGCCACCAATGTTCCTGCTGAAGATCCGGCTAAAATACCTTCTTTTTTCAACAAAATATCCAGTGTTTCAAAGGCTACACTATCATTAATAGTTACAGCATCGTCAACATACGATAGATCTAAAATATCTGGAATAAAATCTTCTCCAATACCCTCAACAAGCCAAGATCCACCTTTATATTCAAAAGACCCCTTCTTTACTGCGTCATAAATGATAGACCCTTCAGGATCAGCAGCAACAATCTTAGTTTTCGGAGACACACTTTTTAAAAATTTACCAACACCTGTAAGAGTGCCGCCAGAGCCAACCCCGGCTACGAAAGCATCAAGATCGTGATTCATTTGTTCCCAAATCTCTGGCCCAGTTGTTTTTTCATGAGCTAAGACATTTGCCGGATTACCAAATTGATTAGCATAAAAAGCACCTGGTGTTTCTTTAACAATTCTCTCAGCAATATTATGGTAATACTCAGGATGTTCAATCGACACATCTGATCGAGTAAAAATTATTTCAGTCCCCAATGCTTTAAGATGAAGAATTTTTTCTTGGCTCATCTTGTCTGGAATAACCAAAATTACCCTATAACCCTTAAGAACTCCAATTAACGCTAAACCTAGCCCTGTATTTCCTGCTGTGGCCTCTACTATAGTGCCACCATCTTTCAATAAACCGTCACGCTCAGCCTGTTCAATTATTGACATTGCAACACGATCTTTAATAGATCCACCTGGATTTTGAGATTCCATTTTTACAAATAATCTACATAAACCAACATCAATATTTTTAATTTCTAGCAAAGGTGTATTACCAACCATCTCTAATAAGGAGTGATTAATATCTGGAAGCGGTAATTGTTTCATTTCATAACCTCAAATTTGGCGGTCCCTAGAGGATTCGAACCTCTGACACCTGGTTTCGAAGACCAGTGCTCTATCCAGCTGAGCTAAGGGACCTATAAATTTTTCAATAATAAATCGCCCTAGTATCAT
>Ga0208390_1000250_pt1 | contig 18334 bp, 17 predicted proteins | sample Knorr_S7_td_Surf_FD_185594 | JGI IMG/M metagenome (GOLD analysis project Ga0208390, IMG submission 185594) | Marine microbial communities from Southern Atlantic Ocean transect - Knorr_S7_td_SurfaceA_ad_6m_LV_A (SPAdes) (version 2) | ecosystem: Environmental > Aquatic > Marine > Oceanic | place...
TGCTATTGTAGCAGATGAATATTCAGAATGGCTAGGCCCACACATCGAGCAAATATTGGACATACAAGGTTTTCATAAAGCGGAATGGTTTGTTTGTGATTCAGAAGATGATAAGATCCATTGGTCTATTAGATATCATCTAGATAGTAGAGAATCTTTAGTGAATTATCAGAAAAATCACGCACCAGCTCTAATTCAAGAAGGAATAGATAAATTTGGTAAATATTTGAAAAGCGATAGAAGAGTAATGCAGCTTAAGAATTAACCTAAACCAAAGTAAGGATATCTTATTGCATCAAATACTGCCCTAGTGATTGGTTTTCTTTTTCCAAGTCCACCTGGAGTTACTCCTAAGAATAAATCCGCAAAGATTTCACACAGCTTTTCATCACGAGTTCCATAGTAAACCATCCTTTCAGGTAATTTCAATGCCATAAGTGCGAAGAAAGATAAATCTCTCAATTCTTTACCGAACACTTTGTTCCAATCACGATGATATTGATCCAAATTCTTTTGTGAGAAATCATTAGTTTCTAAAGCTTTTTTGATAGTATCAATTGCAATCTTACCTGCATGCATTCCATAATATATTCCCTCACCAGAAAGTGGAGATACCATTCCTGCTGAATCTCCCACAAGTAAAGTATAGTCCATAGTTGTAGCCTTTATTGGCCCATCAAGAGGAAGAGGTGCACCTTTCACAGGAGGAACTTCCTGTTCCTTTGGGAAATACCCGTCTTCTTTCAACAAGTTAATGTAATCTGTCCATATCTCTTTGATTTTTATGGATTTAATTGTTCTGTTGTATCCTCCAAACCCAATGTTCAATATTTCTTTTTTTGGGAAAACCCAGCCATATCCTTCGATTCCACCTGGCTTGAAATGTACAAGTAATGAGCTATTTTTACTGTAAGTTTTGTCAATAAATTCTTTTCCCACGTGCGGTTCCCACATCAGTGCAGTTCCCATTTGGCTGTCGCTCCAAGGTTTGATGTTTCTTTTCTCTCTAATCATTGAGGCTAACTTATCAGCTGGACCGGTCGCGCCAACAACCATTTTACCTTTGAAATCACCATTAGAAGTTTTTACCGTAACTCCTCCGTTAAATTCATAATCTTTGATTCTAGTTTGAGTCATAACTTCAGCACCGACGTCTCTGGCAGCTTCCAAAACCGCATTATCAAATACAGTTCTTGTGATGTTCCAAGGAGTTCCTACTGGAAATTCATAGTCTATTTGATATTTCATTGATGGAGAGTAGAGATTAACGTCTCGTGATGGACATTCAATAATAGGTTTGATGTATTTTTCTAATTCAGGTAATTCATCGAAAAGTCTTGCAGTCAATAATCCACCACAAGCTTTGTCTCTTGGGAATTTGGATTTATCTAATAATAAAACTTTCATACCTGCTTTTGCAGCATAAAAGGCAGTAGTTGATCCTGCAGGACCCCCTCCACATACGATTACGTCATATTCAGTCATTATTGTTTACCCAATCCTTGAAAGGTTTGTGCGAATCATCCCAGGGGAATGATACGATAGCAGGCATGGAGTAGGGGTGGTTTTTAACGATATACTTTTCTAAATCATCAAATTTCTTCTTGGAAGTTTTAATCAAAATGATGTGTTCAGTATCGTCTCTTAGCTCACCTTTCCATGAATAAATAGTTCTAACTGGCCAAAAGTTACAGCATGAGCCTAACTTAGCCACTACAATTTCTTTTGCAAGAGTTTCGGAACTTTTTTCGTCTGGTGCTGTAGTGTATACAGTTATACTCATCCAATATTCATTTCGAGCATGTATTAAATAGTCCCCCTTTCGTAGCGAACAACTCGCGTTTAACCCGTGATTAATGAAGACAAACGTCTGAAAGAGGTAAAAAAAATGGCAAACCCGTTATTTGTAACATACGAAGCTCCTTCCGAGCTATCAGAGAAAGCGTACCTTGCAGCTGAAACTGCAAGAGATGGTGGTAAAGTTAGAAAAGGTTCTAATGAAGTCACTAAGATTATTGAAAGAGGTCAAGCTAAATTGGTCATAATGGCTCTTGACGTTGAACCTCCTGAAATTCTTGCACACTTACCAATGCTTTGTGAGGAGAAACAAATCCCTTACACATATGTCCCATCCAGAGATGAACTTGGTAAAGCCGCAGGTTTGAAAGTAACAACTGCAGCTATTGCAATAACCGAAATTGGAAAGAAAAAAGGCGCTTTAGAAGAAGTCGTTAAGGCTATTCAAGCAGCTAAGAAGTAATAACAATGGACGGAATTCCTGCACAAGTCGTTGAAGTACTCGGGCGTACCGGAATGAGAGGTGAAGCCACTTCTGTCAAAGTTAGAGTACTTGATGGCGATGACCGTGGCCGTATCATTAGACGTAATGTATTAGGTCCCGTAGATATTGGAGATCAATTATTATTGATGGACTCCTCCAGAGAAGCTAAAGCATTAGATAGGAGATAGAAATGGTTGAAACTAAAAAATGTTCATTTACAGGAAAACCAATTCCACCAGGAACTGGTATGATGTATGTAAAGAAAACTGGTCAGGTTTTGTATTTTATTAATTCTAAAGCTAAAAAGAACTATATTGAATTGGGAAGAGTTCCAGCACGTACTCGCTGGACTGATGTAGCAAGAAAGAAGAGAGAGCAATGAGTAAAGAAACAACCTACGTAATGGTTAAACCAGATGGTGTCCAACGTGGTTTAGTTGGAGAAATTATTCGTAGATTTGAACAAAAAGGTTTACAATTAGTTGGATTAAAGCAAACTATACCTTCAGAAGAAATAGCAAAGAAGCATTATGATGTACACTCAGACAAACCCTTTTTCTCAGGTTTGATCAAATTCATTACAAGTGGTCCAGTAATTTGTATGGCTTGGTCAGGAACTGATGCAATAAGTGTTTCACGAAATCTAATAGGACCTACAAACGGCAGAGATGCTGGCCCAGGTACAATTAGAGGGGATTTTGGAATGGATATTGGATTCAATATGATTCACGGTTCAGACGCTGCCGAAACTGCACAATTTGAGCTCGGTTTGTGGTTTCCAGAAGGTCTTAATGAATGGACTCAAGACAGTTTATCTTGGGTTTATGAATAATTTTTCAGAACGAAAATTTATAAGATTTCATAGGTCATAGTTTTAATCCCATTTCTAATGGTAAACAATGTCAAATCCACAGGACTCGCGAGTAGGCGTTATCCGTATTGAAGGAACTAATTGTGAAGATGAATCGGCTCAGGCTTTTTCCTCATTGGGATGTGATGTTGAGAAAGTTCATCTTAAGCAATTAGTAGGGGAAGTTGAGCCCTCCAATTGTCGTAATTTAAGTGATTATGATGCGCTATACTTCCCAGGTGGTTTTAGTTCAGGAGACTATGTTAGAGCTGGAGCAATTTTTGCATCTAGAATGAAATCAGGATTAAAGTCTCAAATTGACGAATTTATTAGCTCAGGAAAACCAGTTCTGGGAATTTGCAATGGTTTTCAAATATTAGTAGAATTGGGAGCGTTACCGGGTTCAGATTCAGGAACTACAAAAGTCCCAAATGCAGTTCTTCATACGAATGATTCTAATAGATTTGAAGCAAGACATGTTAATTTAAAAGTAAATTCATCCAACAAGAGTTTTTTCTTAGATAACTATGAAACAAATCAAGTTTTAGCAATTCCAAATGCTCATGCTGAGGGAAAATTGATATTGGACAAAGATATGTTAAATGAAATAGAAAATAACAATCAAGTAGCTTTTAGATATTGTAATTCTGAAGGATTACTTGACTCAGGTTACCCATGGAATCCAAATGGCGCACCTAATGACATTGCAGGCATTACAAACTCTAGAGGAAATGTTTTGGGAATGATGCCTCATCCTGAACGTGTATTCCACGGATGGCAGCATACAGATTGGACTTCTTCAGGTAAGAAACCGGATGGCCCGGGCGATGGTAGGGCTCTGTTTGAAGGAGTAGTTGAATTTCTTTGCAAGTAAATGATTTAGATGTTGCAATTAAAGCAGCAATACGAGCTTCTGAAATAATTGCAGAAAGCTATGGAAATTTCAAAGAATTAGATTTCAAATCAGATATTGATGTCGTGACAGAAGTTGATTTTAAGTGTGAAGAAGCAATAACTAAGATATTACAAGAAGAAACGCCTGAATATGGAATAATTGCAGAAGAAGGAACTAGTTTTCCAGGAGAGAAAGTATGGATAGTAGACCCTTTGGATGGAACTATTAATTTTTCTCATTCGTTTCCGTTGTTTGGACCTTCAATAGGCTTATGTAAAGGAAATGAAGTCTTAATTGGCGTAATTGCAGACCCGATACGTAAAGAGCTATTTTACGCTTCCAAAGGAAATGGGGCTTTTTTGAATGATTTGTATAACAAAGGAGAGCCTAGACGTTTACATGTTTCAAAAATTAAAAATATGAAACAAGCAATCGTAGCTTCAAGTTTACCTTACAACAAAGATGGCGAATATTATCAGAGTATGGGCAGTAAATTTGTAGCTCTGGAAAAAGAGATTCAGTCAACAAGGAAACTAGGAATGGCTGCGTTAACCATGGCATATATTGCAGCAGGCAGGTTAGAGGGATATATTGTCACAGGTGCAAAATCCTGGGATATGGCAGGAGGAATAGCGATATTGGAAGAAGCAGGTGGAAAGATTACAAATTATAAGGGTGAACCATATACTTTAGACTCATTTGAATGGCTTGCTTCTAATGGCCATTTACATGATAATTTTGTAGATATATACAAATAATTAATTTAGCCAGTTCCTTGGAGCATTATGACAGATCAATTGTACATGACTATGAATGATGGGCATAAAATTCCAGTTGTGGGTTTAGGTACTTGGAAATCAGAGCCAGGAGATTCAACCTACAATGCAGTTTTTGATTCAATTAAAGCTGGTTACAGACACATAGATACAGCAAGAGCTTACGATAATGAATCTGACGTAGGTAGGGCAATAAATGCAGCGGACGTCCCACGTGAAAATTTGTTTATAACAACAAAATTGTGGAATAAAGACCAAGGCTATGATACAGCACTAGAAGCTTGCGAAAAGAGTTTAGCAAGATTAGACTGTGGATATATTGATCTTTACCTTATACATTGGCCGCTTAAAGATCTAAGAAATGATTCCTGGAAAGCATTTATTGAATTGCAAAAAAGAGGGCTTTGTAGGTCTATAGGTGTAAGTAACTTCACTATTGATAACTTAAAAGAATTAGAGGAAAAATATGATGTTTTACCTGCAATTAATCAAGTAGAATTTCATCCTTACCATTATCAAAAAGAATTATTAGAATATTGCAATTCAAAAAATATAATAATTGAGGCTTACAGTCCTTTAGTTCACGCAAAACGCATGGATGAGCCTCGTTTAATCGCTATTTCAGACGAATTAGGCAAGACGCCTGCTCAAGTTTTGATACGTTGGGCGATACAAAGAGGGATGGTTGTTCTTCCGAAATCAGTTAATCAGGATAGAATTGTAGAGAATTTTGCAGTTTTTGATTTCGATATTTCAAATTCATTGATGAGACGCTTAGATGATTTAGATGAAAGGTACGTAACTTGTTGGGATCCGCACAACCCGCCTCCTTACGCTCCAGTTTAAGCTAAAAAAGGGATAAAAATTATTAAATAGACTAATTGCCATCGCATTTAATGTATGCAAAATGCATATTTATGCAAAATGCATACTTTTTAATACATAAAGCTACATAACGATAATATGCCTAAAATAGACTATACATCTATAAGAGTGACTAAAGAAGTAAGAGAAAGCCTTCAAAATTATGTAGAAGAGTGCTACAATGACCTTTCAATCAACTCTATGCTTAAAGTTCATATGGAAAATTTGAATGAAGGGCATGTTCGATTTCCTAAATATGGTATGTACGAGTGTCCAGAAAGCAGAAAACAAAAGATGCGTTCATCTATAAGCAAGAAATCAATCAAAAAAAGTGCTAATAATCTTTCATTAACAGGAAGTTTACCTTCAGATCCTTATACTCGAACCGAGTCGGATACGATGGGTGAGATGGAAGTCCCAAAATCTGCATTATGGGGGGCAAGTACACAGAGAGCGGTCATTAATTTTCCAATTAGTGGGATTCCTATGTCTCGCTCTTTTATTCGAGCACTAGGATATATCAAAGCCGGAGCCGCAGCAGCAAACGCAGAATTAGGTATAATCGATGACGAGATGAAAGAGGTAATAATTTCAGCTTCGATTAGCGTGGCAGATGGAAATTTTGATGAACATTTTCCGGTTGATGTTTTTCAAACAGGTTCTGGAACATCAACAAATATGAATGCTAACGAGGTAATAGCAACCATTTCTTCTGAAGAGAGCGGACTAAAGATACATCCTAATGATCACGTAAACCAAGGTCAATCATCAAATGATGTAATTCCTTCAGCACTTCATCTATCGGCTCTGCTTGAAATAGAAGAAAATCTGTGTCCTGCGCTTTTAAATCTTCAAACGAGCCTTTCTCAAAAATCAGAGGAATTCATGTCAATAATCAAGACAGGTCGAACCCATTTAATGGATGCTACACCGATAAGGCTTGGACAAGAGTTTGTGGGGTATGCAGGATTAATTGAACGTTCTCTTGATCGCCTCTTACTTGCTAAAGATGAACTGTCCTTACTTGCATTGGGAGGAACTGCCGTAGGTACAGGAGTAAATACAAAGGCTAAATTTTCAGAATTAGCTTGTAAGCATATTTCGAAATTATCAGGAATAGATGTTTATGAAACGGACAATCATTTCTTGGCACAGTCTAGCTTAGATGGTGCTTTGACAACTAGCGGAGTATTGCGCGGTTTAGCAGTGACTTTACAAAAAATAGCTAACGATATCCGCTTAATGGGTTCAGGCCCTCGTTCAGGTATTTCTGAATTATCATTGCCAGCAGTTCAACCAGGCTCTTCAATAATGCCTGGAAAAGTTAACCCTGTAATTCCTGAAGCAATAATACAAGCTTCATCGCAAGTGATAGCTTGTGATACTGCCTTAGTCCAGAGCGGACAAGGAGGTTATTTTGAGTTAAACACAATGTTGCCTTTTGCAGCTCATAATCTTCTACAAGCAGTTTCTCTTTTATCTAATTCGGTTGAAGTTTTCGCATCTAAATGTATTGATGGACTAGAAGCCACAGGTAAAGGACCTGAACTATTGATGTCGGGTTTGATGTTAGCTACTACCTTAGCTCCGGTAATAGGTTACGAAAAAGCAGCAAAAATAGCAAAAGAGGCACATAAGTCGGGTCAAACGGTGCTGGAAACATCACTCGACTTAACTGATTTATCTGAAGAAGAGTTAATTGAGATATTAAATCCTGAAAAAATGGTTAAACCCAGTGATTAAATTCGATTATTTACGAGCGATTCAACAACACTAGGATCAGCTAATGTAGAGATGTCCCCTAAGTCATCGATATTATCGGATGCAATATTTCGTAGGATTCTTCGCATAATTTTTCCAGAACGTGTCTTTGGTAGTCCCTCTGTAAATTGTATTTTTTCAGGAGTGGCATGGGGTCCAATGTCAGCTCTTACAATTTTAGCAATTTCAGTTCTGGTATTTTCGGTGATTTCTCTTCCAGTTCTCAGTGTTACAAAAGCATAGATTGAATTTCCCTTAATGTCATGTGGATATCCTACTACGGCAGCTTCTGCTACATCAGCATGTCCTCCTATCGATCCTTCAATTTCAGCAGTACCTAAATTATGTCCAGATACAATAATGACGTCGTCAACTCTTCCAGTTATCCAATAATATCCATTTTCATCTCTTCTACACCCGTCACCTGAGAAGTATTTACCCGGAAATCGTGAAAAATAAGTATCAAAAAATCTCTTATGGTCGCCATAAACAGTTCTCATTATGCTTGGCCAAGGTCTTTGCATTACCAAATTTCCTTCAACATTATTTCCTTCCAAAACATTTCCATCATTATCTACTAATTCAGGTAAAACTCCAAAGAAAGGTCTGGTTGCGGATCCAGGTTTTGTTTCAGTTACTCCAGGCAGCGGGGTAATCATTATTCCTCCAGTTTCAGTCTGCCACCAAGTATCTACTATTGGACACTTTTCATTTCCAATAATCGAATGGTACCACATCCATTCAGGTTCTTTTATTGGCTCTCCGACAGTTCCCAGTAGTCTTAAACTTTCAAGATTATATTTTTTAGGCCAATCATCGCCCTCTTTCATTAGAGCGCGCAGTGCGGTTGGTGCCGTGTAAAAAATATTTACTTTATGCTTCTCAACAATTTCCCAAAATCTGCCATAGTCTGGATAGTTAGGTACGCCCTCGAACATCACAGTTACTGCACGATTTGCCATAGGGCCATAAACAATGTATGAATGTCCCGTAATCCATCCGATATCTGCAGTACACCAATAAATTTCTCCAGGTTTATAATCAAAAATATAATGGTAAGTAGTTGAAGTGTATACCATGTATCCACCAGTAGTATGCATTACTCCTTTTGGTTTTCCAGTTGAGCCACTTGTATACAAAATAAATAATGGATCCTCAGCATTCATTATTTCAGGCTCACAATTACTGTCTGCTGAAGCTATAGCTTCATGCCACCAAACATCTCTACTTGGTTCCATTTCAATAGGGCTTCCGGTTCTTTTGACAACTAGAATCTTTTCAATTGATGGTGTATTCTTGACAGCTTTGTCCGCATTCGCTTTCATTGGTATATCATTCTTAGTTCCTCTAACTCCAGTATCTTGAGTGACAAGGACTTTGCATTCAGAATCATTTATTCTAGATTCTAAACTATCCGGGGAAAAAGCACCAAATACAACTGAATGAACTGCCCCTATTCTTGCACAAGCTAATAATGCAATTGTTAATTCAGGTATCATTTGCATGTAAATACAAACACGATCTCCTTTCCCTACTCCCAAACCTTTCAAAGAGTTTGCAGCAAGTTGTACTTCCGTCAAAAGATCATTGTAAGATAGTTTTTTACTTTCCGAAGAATCGTTTCCTTCCCAAATGAGGGCAATTTCATTACCATGCCCATTATCAACATGCCTATCGACACAATTGTAACACGCATTTAGTTCGGCACCTTCATACCAGCTAATATCGGCTTTGCTAAAGTCCCAATTCCAAACCTTATTCCATTTTTTAAACCAAGTAATCCTTTCGGCCTGTTCGGCCCAGAAACCTTCAGGGTCTTTAATTGAATAATCATATATTTCATTGTATTTTTCTACACTACCAACATATGCATTATTTTTAATTTTTTCATTTGGTTTAAATGATTTCATGTATTATATTAAGTAACCTTAAACAAAAAACTTTCGAAGCATAAAAAACAAAATCCCCCTCCTTTAGATGATTGATGGATATTTGTCTAAAGTGCGGGGCTGAGCCTCCACTTATATCCCAAATTTGCCATAAATGTGTACGTGAAACGGTAGTTATTTCGCGTCTTCCAGATGTACTTAGAATGGTTGATTGTAAGTCATGTTATTCTCTAAAGATACCTGGAACTTGGCTTGAATTTGATGATCTTGAATCTGCAGTAAGCCATTTCTTTGAAAGTTCGATTATTTGGAAAGAGAATTTGTCCCAGCAAAAATCCACACTGTCATTGGAACAATTAGATCCTGCTAAATTTAGAGTTAAAGCAAAAACTAATGCAAACTATGGAGGCTTAAGTTTAGAATCAAATTTAGAGGGAGTTGTCGAAATAAAATATCAAGTATGTCAGACTTGTTCTCGCCGAGCGGGAGGATATTATGAGGCCATATTACAAATAAGGACTAAGCAAAAATCAGTTTTGGACGCGGCAGTCGAAAAAGTTTTCAAAGATATAGATTCATCCCCCTCAGAGTTTTTTTCTACTGAGAATGGACCCGCTAAGGGAGGTTTTGATTTTCAATTATCTTCTACAGAGCGAGCTCGTTCTTTAGCCAGGGAATTAATGATTCATTTTGGAGGACATGTAAATGAAACCAATACCTTAGTCGGTCGCAAAGATGGCAGAGATCTTCTAAGACATACTTTTGGAGTACGATTACCTAGTTTTTTGGTAGGAGATTATTTGCTAATACAGGAAAAAGTTTACAGAGTTAATAGGTTAGATCGTAGAAAAGCTAAATTAAGACTGATGGAAGCTCCATACACAAAAAAAATGGTAGAGATAGATACACTTAGAACTCCGAACATTTTGGAGAAGCCTGTAGAAGTCCAAATAATTAGTTCTCGGGGGGATCAATTTTTACTTCTTGATCCCTATACACACCAAACAGTTGAAGCAGTTTCTCCTTCCAATTGGGATGGCGAAACAATTCAAGCCTTGAGATTTGGAAATGAAACTTTTTTTCTTTGGAATCAGCCTTGATTATGTATTCCAATAGGTTCTTCATTAATGCCTTTATGCTGTCTTGAAGACTTGCTTCTTATTTTTTCGATTCTTTCCAAATATTCAGAAGAAACATTTTCGGTCACATAAAAACCGTTGAAGCATGAAGAATCAAATTCTTGTGGTCCTGCTGGCTCAAATCTTACACTTTCTACTAAATCCTCTAAATCCTGATAAAATAATTTATCTGCACCCATATTTTCAGCTATTTGCTCGACAGTATTCTTATTTGCAATAAATTCGCTGGATGCAGCCATATCAATCCCATATACATTAGGGAATCTCACTGGAGGTGCAGCGGAAGCAAAATATACTTTTCTAGCGCCAGAAAGTCTTGCCATTTCGACAATTTTTTTGGAGGTATTTCCTCTTACTATGGAATCATCAACAAGCAATACATTTTTCCCCAAAAACTCATGGTCGACAGTGTTTAATTTTTTTCTAACTGAATCTCTCCTAATTGACTGTCCGGGCATGATAAATGTCCTTCCAATATACCTGTTTTTAACTAACCCTTCTCGGTAATCGATATCTAATTCTTTTGCAAGCTGGATAGCAGAAATTCTTCCGCTATCAGGAACAGGTATTACAACATCAATGTCGTGTTCGGGCCATTCGTGCAGTATTTTTTGGGCTAATCTTGTTCCCATGTTTAATCTAGCTTGATGTACAGAAATTCCATCGATAACAGAATCCGGCCTAGCGAAGTATACGTATTCAAAAATACAAGGTGATAATTTGGTGTGTTCACTGCATTGTTCCTTAAACATTTTTCCATTCATGTCAATGAACATGGCCTCACCAGGAGCTAAATCATCGGCATCTTCAAATCCAAGTGAATTTAGTGCAACACTCTCGGAAGAGATTCCCCACGCGTAATTTTCCTCGTTTTTAGTTTGTCCGTAAACTAGAGGCCTAATTCCGTTAGGATCCCTGAATGCAAATAATCCATAACCTGCAATCATCCCTACAACTGCATATCCGCCAGAACACCTTCTATGCAGCCCTTTAACAGCTTTAAACAAGTCTTCAGGTGTGAAGTCTGGAGTTTCGCTAATATCTCTTCTATTATTCTCTATCTCATTAGCCAATATATTCAGTAGTATCTCAGAATCTGAGTTTGTATTAATGTGTCTTAGGTTTTCTTTGTAAAGCTCTCTAGTTAATTCCTCTGCATTAGTTAAGTTTCCATTGTGAGCTAGTGAAATGCCATATGGATGGTTTACATAAAGTGGCTGCGCTTCGGCGGCAGATGCAGTTCCCGCTGTAGGATATCTGACATGAGCAATCCCGTACCTTCCTCTAAGATTTTGAATATGCACCTTGTGGAACACATCATTAACTAAGCCATTATCCTTTCTTAAGTGTAACTTATCTTCTTCACACACAACGATTCCGGCAGCATCTTGTCCGCGATGTTGTAAAACTAATAGACCATCATACAACAAATTGCTGATCGGACCTTTATTAGCTAAAATTCCTAGGATGCCACACATTTAATTATAATCTAATATATGAAAGGGGGGATTTAGTCTTTTCAGTAAAATTTGATTAATGTGTTTTTGCCCATTTGTATTTACGATTCTTAGCACTTGCTCCAAATCCACAATAGGAACATCTTTTCTTACGCATGTGATAAGCGTGACGGCCACATTTTCTACATATTAAGTGGGTCTGTTTCTGGCGTTTACCCTGCGCAGCCGTTCCTTTACTCATTTTTTACCATAATTTCCCGAAAGCAGTTCTCGGACCGTATCGGGGTGATGCTTCACCTGAAGGGGTTATAAAATAATTTGTTTAACCTAATCCTATGGTTTTGTAGTCAAAACCTGTTTTTTCAGCTTCTTTTGCGTTTAGAGCTCTTCTTCCATCAATTAAAACATTACCGTTCATTCGCTCTAGCAAGGTTTGCAAGTCTAAGTTTTTGTAGATGTTCCATTCAGTCATTATAATAACACAATCAGCTTTTTCAGTAGCCAATTCGAGCGTGGGCATCATTGGTATGTCAATTATTTCTTTGAAATTGGACATTCCTTCTGGATCGTGAGCTGTCACTTCAGCTCCTTTTTCAATCAATTCTTTTATAACGATTTCACTTCGACTTTCCCTTACATCGTCTGTATCTGGTTTGAAAGCAAGACCTAGAATTGCAATTTTCTTTCCTTTGATTATACCTAGCCTTTCTTCAGCCATTTTAACTATTATTTTTGGTTGTATGTCATTAACTTCCAAAGTAGCTTTGAGCATGAGAGACTCTACGTTTGATTTCTTTGCAGCTGCGGCCAGAGCTTTTACATCCTTAGGGAAACAAGAGCCTCCAAACCCAGCTCCGGCTCTGAGGAACTCAGCTGAAATTCGACTATCTAGTCCCATTCCTTCTGCGACTTGTTGAAAGTCAATTCCCCAGATGTTAGACATGTTTGCTATTTCGTTTACAAAAGAAATCTTTGCAGCTAAAAAAGAATTAGAAGCATATTTTATCAATTCTGCAGTTCTTGGAATACATTCTAGTTTAGTGCACTTGTAGGGCTCGTACAGGTCGTTTAAAGTATTTTTAGCAATTTCATCTGCATATCCAATCACGATTCTATCAGGATTTTGAGCATCAAGTATTGCGTTTCCTTCTCTTAAAAATTCAGGATTCATTCCTATTCCTAAGTTTTCTCGTTTCCAGCCACTTTTCTTTAATATGTTTGGCAATACTACATCTTCGGTTGTCAATGGTACTACAGTTGATTTTACAATTACTGTATGTTGCCCATTCTTGTCTCTAAGGGCTCTTCCTATTGTTGAAGATGCCGATTTAATGTAGCTTAAATCAATGTTTCCATCTTTATCTGAAGGCGTACCAACACAAATAAATGTAATTTCTGTATTTCTTACATTTTGTTCAATTTCGGTAGATCCTATTAGATTTTTAGTCTTAATTCCCTTTTGTATAAGTTCTTCAAGCCCCGGCTCGAAAATTGGAGACTTTCCGCTGTTTAGCATGTCTATTTTTTCTTTTAGAACGTCTAAACACACTACTTGATTTCCTAAATCGGCTAAGGTAGCACCTGTTACTAATCCGACATATCCGGTCCCTATAATGCTGACTTTCACAATTTTTGCATGGGAAGACCTACATAAAATGCTCTCTATTGATACCAGTGGCATCTGAACTAATTGTAAAAAAGCGTAGGCCGATTAACAAGAAAGAAGCACGCTTCATCAAAGAAGGTATATTATTAACCCACAATATTGAGTTTCCGATATCAGCAGGTAAATTTGAAATTGGTAAAACTGATAATTTTGATGTCCTAATTTCGAAAAGTAATGTTATCGCACTTATAGATAATAATCTGGTACATTTATCAGTGAGAGGTTTACTTATGAATTCAGTAGAAAGAGGCTGGGTTCAGGTTGATATGGGTGCAGTTCCTTATGTTTGTAATGGGGCTAATACTATGTCGGCAGGGATTAATGATGTAAGCCCAGAAGTTGTCAAAGGTCAGTACGTTTGGATAAGAGAGGAAAACCATCATAAACCATTAGCAATTGGTATAGCGTTGATGGACGCAAAAGAGATGCTTACGTCTGAGAAAGGTAAGGCCATAAAGTCACTACATTATATAGGCGATAAGATTTGGAATTACGGCATCAAAGATTAGTGTAACAAAAATGAAGAAAATAGGGTTGTTTCTGTCATGTGCACTTTTACTACTACTTTTAGCTAGTAGCGCTGAAGGAGAAACTTTCGCTTCGGTTCCTTTGTATATCTCTGGAGAGCCTGAAGGTACTTTGTCAATTGACTCGCCGTCAGGCTCGAATGTTGAATCCGTAGTGATAGCCTCTAGTGAGCAAGATCAGCAGGGCGTTTTCAGGGAAATTGGTAGGTGGAGTACAGGTTCGTTAGACATTGATTCTAATATTTCGGGCGATTGGTCAGGAAATGCTTGGGTTTCATCTAATAGGGCTGCTACAGTTAACCTGAGGTATACTATAGTGCAGGATGGCAATAATTTAGATGCGTTTGAATTTTCAGAGGATATTGCAGCTGGAGATACTGTTGAGATTACAGGCTCCTCAGATTTTGATTTGACTAACCTCGATACTTCCCCGATTACTTTGCTAGTAGAGGCAAGTTGGACTGCACAGGCAGGTACTCCACCACCTACGCCACCTGCAAATACTACAATTCTAATGGAATATGGTTCTTCATCCAGGAACTCTGGAGTGGATTTGTCTGTAAGTTACATTCAGATACGAAATGGCGGTGAACCGTTCGTAAACGAGGGTCAATCTGAAGTAACCGTTTACGTTAAAGTTTATTCAGCCTTTGGTGTGGATGATATTTTATCGAATAGTAAAGATAGATATGAATTATCAATGGGGCCGAAAGATGAATCTCTTTGGGATTCCTCAGTAGATTCAGTCTCAGAAAAAAGTAATTATATTGAAGTTCAATTTTTGTGGTCTTATGAAGGCAATAGTTTACCTGCAGGAGATAACGATTACGATGTTAATGTTAAAGTTATAGACTCACTAAACAGTGATAATTGGATTAAAAATTCTATTTTAAGTATATACATCACCCCTAAACCAGATGTGGAATTGGATGCAGTATCTAGTATATCAAAAAAAGTGGTATTAGGAAATAATGCGATATACACTTTGTCCGTTAGAAATACTGGTTCTGGAGAGGATGATTTTATTGTAACAACAGAGTATGACAATGATTGGGATATTTCAATAGACTTTACAGATTTTAATTTAGATGCAGGTGAAAGTAAGACTATCAAAGTCACTATTTCACCTCAAGATTCAGTTTCAGACGGTCAAGAACTATCAACAACGGTAACAGTTACTGCAGCCTCAGATTCATCGATCAAAGATTCAAAAATATTAACTACAACTGCTGAAGAAGCTGAGCCTGACTGGGATTTTACAATTGAGGTAGTTGAATCGGGCAATGATAATTTTGATGGAGATTCGTTTCTAATAAAAGATAGAGTGCCTCTAGAACTAAAGGTTTTAGTAACAAATAGAGGAAATACTGAAAATAATTATAACATTGCAGGTTCATCACAAGATGAAGCTTTTGTTTATTCTTTTACTCCAAGTTTTGTTTCTTCTTTAAATCCAGATCAAGAAGCTGAGATTACAGTTAAGTTAACTCCAAGAGACACTTATTTTGGAACAAGTACTTTAGTAGAGATTGAAGCCACCTCTGCAGGTAATGGAAATAAAGAATCTACAACTTTCTCTATAGAATTTAGTCAAAGTGGTTTGATCAATCTCAGAGATTCAAATCTTCAATTATCTTCATCTGTAGGTAGTTCCTCTTCTCATACTTTCGATATTACTAATTTGGATATCAATGAGGCTAAGAGAATTTATTTCGAGGTATCGGGCCTATCTGCTAATGATCAATTAGCAAAAGATTGGGTAACTTTCTTCGATAAAGACGGTAAGCAAATTGCTTATGGCTCATTCAAGACATTACTTCCAAGTCAGCAGTCTGTTGAAATAACAATGAGAACTTCTATTCCTGCTACATCAGATATAGAAATTTATAATCTTCAAGTTTGGATGATGAATGAAAATGGTCAGCGCATATCGGAATCCTATTCATTTAATATTAAGACATTAGAGGCTGCTGAAGAGGAGTCCTCAAATACATTAGTTTTTGCAGGAGTTTTAATTTTTGGTCTTTTATCAGCAGTTTACATCTACCGCAATTATTCTTATGATGATGAAGATTACGAAGACGGCTATGAAGATGATTATGACGACACTCAGTATCAAGAATTAGATGAGTTTGATAATACACAGCAATCTGTTACAGCAGATTTGGAGCCTTCACCTCAAATTCAGGAACCAGAGGTTCAGGTACCAGTGGGCGTTGCAGAGCCAGTTCAGGTAGCTGAGAATACTTCAGTAGTTCCAATTCCAGACGTTCTTCCTGAACTTAAGACACGTAAAAAATGGTTTGGATTGTTTGGCCCTCGGATTCCAGTAGATTCTGATGAAACTGGTGGTGTAGTTACTCAACCAGTAGTAGCCGAACCCGTTGTTGCCCAACCAGTAGCAACCGAGCCCGTTGCTGCACAACCAGTAGCAGCTGAACCCGTTGTTGCCCAACCAGTAGCAGCCGAGCCCGTTGTTGCACAACCAGTAGTAGCCGAACCCGTTGTTGCCCAACCAGTAGCAGCTGAACCCGTTGTTGCCCAGCCAGTAGCGGCTGAACCAGTTGCTCAACCAGTAGCAGCTGAACCTGTTGTTGCTCAACCAGTAGCAGCTGAACCTATTGTCGCAGAAGCTGTTGTCATTTCTGAGGCTGAAGATGAGACCTAAATAACTTTTAAATACGGCTACTAAACTAAAGGTTTACAACTTAAGGTTGTTTACCGGAGAAATATGAACAGAAAACGAAAAGATGACTGGTTTAGCGGCGATGATTGGAATATAGATGACATATTCAATAACTTGGATGGCGAATTTAGAAAAATGCGCAAGCAAATGGATAGCTTCATGCGAGAGGCTCTAGAAGGAAACAATTCTGGCAATGATAGCAATAGTCCATTTGTATTTGGATTCTCGGTTAAATCGGGTCCGGATGGTTTTCCAATTTTTGAAGACTTTGGAAATACAAGGATGAAACCGTTTGGAAAGAAAGGAAAAAAGCCTACTGTAGATACTAGCAGAGAACCTCTAACGGACATTAATGAGACAGATGATCAAATTGCAATCACGGTTGAACTCCCTGGTGTTAACAAGGAGGATATAGATATAAATGTCATGGAAGATAAAGTAGAGGTTAATGTTAAGACAGAATCACGTAAATACTTCAAAAGTATTGATTTAAATTCATTAGTAGAAACTGAGTCTTCGAAAGCTACTTACAAGAATGGAATATTAGATTTAGTATTGAGTAAGAAAGAATCTGATAAGCCAAAAGGAACGAAAGTAAAAGTAGATTAGTCAAAGGAGGGAGGGGGCCCGCTATGACAATTCAATATCAGAAATTATTTTTGCTACGCTTGCAGGGACAGCCGTTTCCCAATCATCACCGTCCTTCATCGCCTGACGGATGGAAACCCCCTGCCAAGCCTCGCGGTTAATTAAACGAGGAACTGTTACAGGATATCCTGCTTTTTCAAATAGTTCCTTAACTAGTTTGTTACCTGTATAAACCTTATCAAAAGGGGGCACAATATCTTCTAGATGATTTACAAATAATTCATTGTTATTGATATCTGGGACTTCAAAAATCCCGTAATTACAGCTATATTCCGATAAAACAGACTCTATCATTTGTATTCTCTCGAGAGAAGTATAAGGATTTTCCTCAGTCCTTTTTTTGTTGGATGATCCTACACATATTACCAGCTCTTCATCGTTATCAATTACAGTTTCAAATATAGAAAGATGACCCATATGTAGTGGCTGAAATCTTCCTAAGATTAATCCTTTTTTCATTTAGCTTCTATTATTTCCTGATTACCCATCCATTTTCTTAGTACTTTAGGAATGATTACATCCCCATTATCAGTTTGATTATTTTCAAGTATCGCAGCTAAAGCTCTAGTAGTTGCGACTGCAGTTGAATTTAAAGTATGAGGGAAGTCAGTACCTTCAGCCGTTCTGTATCTCATGTTTAGCCTAACAGACTGATATGATTTGCAATTACTAGCACTTACAACCTCTTTCCATTGATTTGTTGATGGCATCCAAGCTTCAATATCAAATTTTCGAGCTGCCACAGTACCAATATCTCCTGTGCAGATATCAATTACTCGGTAAGGTATTTCCAATTTTTCAAATATATTTATTGCATTATTTAGTATCTCTTTGTGCATATTCCTTGAGTCTTCTGGCTTACAAAGGATTACTTGTTCAACCTTAGAGAATTGATG
>Ga0208390_1000252_pt1 | contig 18256 bp, 17 predicted proteins | sample Knorr_S7_td_Surf_FD_185594 | JGI IMG/M metagenome (GOLD analysis project Ga0208390, IMG submission 185594) | Marine microbial communities from Southern Atlantic Ocean transect - Knorr_S7_td_SurfaceA_ad_6m_LV_A (SPAdes) (version 2) | ecosystem: Environmental > Aquatic > Marine > Oceanic | place...
TATCTATCCTTTCCTTGGTTGTAGTTGGAGATATCAATCTAATTAAATCAATATCTTTATCATTTAATTTTTTTAAGAATTCATTGCTTTCAACATAAGGCAGATCAACAATAATCAAGCCGTCGATTTTATTTTTTTTTAATTCGTCAAAAAGATTTTCTTTCAATGACAAAAAGTTATTCATATAGCCCATTAGAACCAACGGTGTATTAGGATGATCATTTTTAATTTTCAGACACATTTGCATGATATCCAAAAGAGAAATCTTATTTTTCAATGCTCTTTCGTGTCCCAATTGAATTGATGGTCCTTCAGCCATTGGATCGGAAAAAGGAACTCCCACTTCAATTATATCTACACCTTCCGAAATAAAATTTCTGATTATTTTTTCAGAGGACTCAAGATCAGGGTCGCCTGCAACTGAGTAAGTAATCAATGCTTTTTTGTTATCTTTTTTTAAGTTTTGAAATACTTTTTCAATATTGCTCACAAAGTAAGACCTTCAACTTTCGCGACATTAGCCATATCCTTATCCCCTCTGCCTGATAAATTTACTACTAAAATTTCTTCTTTATCTAAATTAGGTGCAATTTTTTTAGCATGTGCTAAAGCATGTGCAGTCTCGAGAGCAGGCATAATCCCTTCTGTTTTTGTTAAATCGTGAAAACTATCCAGCGCTTCTTCATCTGTGGCAGATTCGTAAACAACTCTTCCAGAATCCCTTAAATAAGAATGTTCGGGTCCTACTCCTGGATAATCCAACCCTGCTGAAACAGAATGTGTAGATAAAATTTGACCTTCTTGATCTTGCATTAAATATGTTTTCATTCCATGCAGAACTCCTATACTTCCATCACTCAATGGTGCAGCATGCATGCCTGAATCTACTCCTGAACCTCCAGCTTCTACGCCAATTAAATCAACAGAATTATCCTTTAAGAATGGATGAAAAATTCCCATAGCGTTCGAGCCCCCTCCAACACAAGCAATAATTTTATCGGGATATCTTCCAAAAAGATCCCTAGACTGATCCTTTAATTCGATTCCAACTATTGAATTAAAATCTCTAACTATTTGGGGGTATGGATGAGGGCCAGCAACACTTCCAATTATGTAATGCGTATTGTCTACATTAGTTACCCAGTCTCTCATTGCTTCATTCATTGCATCCTTGAGAGTTTTTGTTCCAGAATTAACCGCGCAAACAGTTGCTCCTAACAGCTTCATTCTGTAAACATTTGGAGACTGTCTTTCTATATCTTCCTCACCCATAAAAATAATGCACTCAAGACCATGTCTAGCAGCAACAGCAGCTGTTGCTACACCATGCTGGCCAGCTCCCGTTTCAGCGATAATTCTTTTCTTGCCCATTTTTTTTGCTAAAAGAACTTGCCCAACAGTATTATTAATTTTATGAGCTCCGGTATGATTTAAGTCTTCTCGCTTCAAATAAATCTTTGCTCCTCCTAAGTTTTCTGTCCATCTTTGTGCAAAATAAAGTGGCGAAGGTCTACCCACGAAAGTTTCAAGATCATTTTTTACTTCCGCAAGAAAAGATTTATCTTTTTTTACCTCTTCATAAGTACACTCGAGCTCATCTAATGCGGAAATAAGAGTTTCAGAAACATATTTACCTCCAAACTCTCCAAATCTTCCATCTTTATCGGGAAAATCGTAATTTTCTTTACTCATATTTTTTTACCAATTTTATGAACTTATCTATTTTAGAATGATCTTTTACTCCTTTTTTAGACTCGACGCCACTACTAACATCTACTCCAAAGGGAATAATTGTATCTAACAATACATTAATGTTATTTGAATCCAAACCACCAGCAACAATTATTTTGTTAGATAGAAGTTTAGGTATAAGCTTCCAATCAAAAGTTTCTCCAGTTCCGCCTCTATTCTGAGAGTCGCCTGAATCAAGTAAATATGCATAAGAGTCCTCATATGTATTTATATCATTCATTAAATCCTCCTGATTAGAGACATTTATGGCTTTTATATAACGTGCATCAAATGATTTACAAAATTCTTCTTCTTCATCGCCATGGAATTGAAGGATGCTATTAGGAAAAATATTTAAAAAATTTTCTACTTCCTCTGTTGAGGGATTGACAAAAACTGGAATGGTTAAAAAATTAGTACCAATACCGTTTTTAATACCTTTCAAAGTTTCTAAAGTTACAAATCTTTCACTTTTTTTACTCTGAATGAATCCAATCGCATTTGCGCCTTTCCTTAAACTAGCTTTTGCGTCTTTAAGATTAGTAACACCACAAATTTTTATAAATATACTCATTTAAATGTAAGGAACTATCTGTCTTTTAATTGGAGGTCTTGGCAACTTAAAGACTTCAGGATATTCAGGGCCTATAAAATATAAACCGCTTGAATCTAACGTTTTTGATGCTTCTTTTCTATCTTTTGAGTCTAAAATTTCTTTCATAAGCAGAGGATCCAAATTATTTACACCAAAGTTAATTAGTGTGCCCATTATAATTCTCACCATATTAAATAAAAAAGCATTTGCAGATATCTCAAAAGTAATTGTATTTTTTTTCTTGGTAATTTTTATCTCTTTGACATTGCGCATGGGGGTTTTTGATTGACACCCTGACGCTCTAAAAGAAGAAAAATCTTTTTCTCCCAGCAAAAATCTTGAAGCTTTAACCATGGTATCGATGTCTAGTTTCTCTTTAACAAGAGTTACTCTATTAGAGTGAATTATTGAACAAGAAGTTTTGTTAAAAACAATGTATTTATATGTCCTATTAACGGCAGAAAATCTTGCATTAAATGTATTATCAACACTTTTAATCCAATTTATTGAAATATCGTTTGGAAGAAGTGAATTAGTACCTTCAACCCAGGATTTTTTAAACCTTTTTGCATTAGTATCAAAATGAATAACTTGCGATATTGCATGGACGCCAGCGTCAGTTCTTCCAGAGCAAATTACTTTGATTTCTTCATTTGCAATAGATGATAAAGCATTTTCAACTTTTTCTTGAACAGTATCTAAGGTTTGTTTCTGTTTTTGCCAGCCGCTATAGTTCGTTCCATAGTATTCAATACTAGCTGCAAATCTTTTCATAGAACTAGATATCTTTTATCAAGTTCCGAGCTTTTTCTTTTTGACTTTCAGTCGCTTCTGACTCCAAAACTTGAGATAAAAGATCATTAGCTTTATCAATTTGATTCATCTCAATGTATGTTATAGCTAGATTAATTCTAGCTTCTATTGGATCCCCTATTTCACCAAATTCTTCATCTAAATCACTCTTCAGTTCTTCATCATTTTTTAAGGTTTTGGTTTCTTTTTTAGCTGGGCTTGTTCTGAACACCCACAAAAAAACTAAAAACAGAATAAAACCAAGGATTAAATAAAATTCTGTTCTCAAAAAATCTCTAAAAGGTGTTTTTTCAAAGTTTTTTTCTATTGTTGTTAAATCGTCAGAAACAATTTCAAATTTTGGAATATCGATAAGTTTTACCTGATCATTATTCTGATCCAGCTCTGCTGTAACCTCAATTTCATCTAACAGTTCGTCTGCCTCATCAAAGCTGAATAGAGATTCTTCATTATCTGCTAAATCAATCTCATCAGGAATTGAAGAAAACTCTTCAACTTTTGATAAATTAGTCATATCTTTGTCACTACTTCCCGAAAGATTTACTACTATTATTTTTTCAGAAGAATCTAAATTTGAATCGCCTTCAATAGAATAAGTAATTAAAGTTTTCCTATTTTTATCATTTAAAGATTCTTCAGAGCTTGCTATATCGATATCAATTTCATCGAGAATTAGAGAAGTATCTTCATCCTCTTGTGACAATACAAATGTTGGTTCGGATAAGACCAATACATCGGTCAACACACTGAAATCTATTGGTCCTACATTTGCAGCTAAATTTTGTCTCGCGACCTCTCTAATAGAACTCAAAGCTTCTAGTTTTTCTAAATCATTTTCATCTGGAAGATTCAAAGTGAATCCTTTTTTTAAAAAATTTATATTTCCATTTTCAAATGCCAACTCATTTAGCTCCAATAGAGAAATCATTATTTGATAGACTGAGTACCCGGTATATATATCTTTCAGTTCTATTCCGATAGACCAGAGATTATTGTATTCGTCAGTATTTATTTTTGGACTATCTTCCGAAACTATTAAATTTCCATATAAAAGGAAAATAAATAAAAAATAAAGTTTGTAATTTTTATAAAAGTTCATCTAATATCTGAAGGCTATTCAATGCTGCACCTTTTCTCAAATTATCAGCAACCACCCAAAAATTTATTCTGTTGTTTTTCCATAAGTCTAACCTTAATCTTCCAACCGAAACAGGATCTTTTCCCTCAGCGTGATCAACGGCATTTGGAGATGTAAAATCTTGAGAATCAAAAATATCTAATCCTTTTTGTTTTTTTATCTCTTCTATTAGCAAATTTAAATCTATTTCTTTTTTAGTCTCAACATGAACAGCAAGAGAATGTCCAAACAAAACTGGAACCCGTGAGCATGTAGCAGAAAGCTTTATGTCTTTGTCTAAGATTTTATTAGTTTCAAAACTCATTTTCATTTCTTCGTTTGTATAATTATTTTCCAAAATATCTCCAGCAGGAATCACATTAAAAGCAATTTGAGCACCGTATACTCTTGGTTTTATTTCCTTTTTATTTAAAAAACTTTCAGTTTGTTCAAGTAATTCATCTATCCCTTCTTTTCCTGTTCCAGACACTGATTGATATGAAGCAACATCGACACGTTCAATTTTAAATAAGTCATGAATTGGCTTCAATGCAACAACTAATTGTGCCGTTGAACAATTTGGGTTGGCAATAATTCCGGGGAGTTTAAAATTTTCAAGATCTTTAGAATTTACTTCAGGAACAATTAAAGGTTTATCTGAGTCTGTTCGAAACTGTGATGAATTATCTATCACAGTACATCCTTTAGAAACAGCAATGGGAGCGTATTTTTCTGCAGTTTCCGCACCAGCAGAAAAGAAAGCTATTTCTACTTGTGAAAAATCAAATTCTTCTATGTCCTGAATTATAAATTCCTGTTTACCGCAGAACATTGATCTACCCGCTGATCTTTTACTTGCGACTAAAAATAAATCTTTAGTGCCAGGATATATCTCATCTAAAAGCTCAATAAAAACTCTTCCAACAGCTCCGGAAGCACCAACTATTGCTAATTTTTTATTGAACATAATCCGATATTAACGATCCCATTTCTTCTGTTGATAAAATCTTTGAATTTGATTGAGCAATATCTTGAGTTGCATAACCATTCGATAAGGCTTGTTTCACTGCGAATTCTATTTCTGTAGAAACTTGTTTTAATTCAAAAGTATACTTAAACATCATAGCAACAGATAAAATTGTAGCTATAGGGTTCACCACACCTTTACCTGCAATGTCAGGAGCGGTTCCATGAACTGGTTCATATAATCCTTTAGAATCTTGATCCAATGATGCAGATGGCAGCATTCCTATTGATCCAGTCAACATTGACCCTATATCAGACAAAATATCTCCAAATAAATTCGAAGATACAATAACGTCAAATTGTTTGGGGTCTTTAACTAATTGCATCGCAGCATTATCGACTAGCATATGCTCAAGTTTCACTTCAGGGTATTTTAAAGAAGTTTCATCAACAACTTCTCGCCATAATTCTGAAACTTCTAATACATTTGCTTTATCAACAGAACATAACTTCTTATTTCTTTTCATCGCACTTTCAAAAGCAACTTCAGAAATTCTTTTTATTTCATCTTTTGAATAAATCATAGTGTTGAATGCCGATTTAGTAGATTTTTCTCTTGGTTCTCCAAAATATATCCCACCAGTTAATTCTCTAACAATCAACAGATCCAAATCTTCGATAATTTCTTTTTTAAGACTTGAGGCACCTGACGTTTCACTGAAACAAATTGATGGTCTTAAATTTGCAAAAAATTTTAAATCCGATCTTAATCTCAATAGTCCTTTTTCAGGCTTGTCTTTAGAAGGTAAATTGTCCCATTTTGGTCCACCGACTCCACCTAATATAATGGCATCAGATGACTTAGCTTTGGCAATTACCTCATCTGTTATGGGGGTTTTGTTTTCATCAATTGATACTCCCCCGATTAAATCTTCATCAATAAAAATATCTAGATTAAAACGATTTGCCACTGCTTTAATAATTTTATTAGCTTCATTACAAACTTCTGGACCTACTCCGTCACCAGGTAATAGAAGAACGTTCATTTTTTTACTCATTTATAACCCAAGATCTTTCTTTTCTTAGTTTTTGTTCGTATTTATTTATTTCATTCTCGTATTTAAGGCTATAGCCTATTTCATCAAGTCCTTCTATCAAACATTTCTTTCTATATGGATCTATCTCAAAATTTTCTTCGAATAATTTCTCATAAAATATTTTTTGATTTACTAAATCAACAGATATCTCAAGGGGTTTAGTTACTGATTGTTTTGAAAAAATTTTGTCTAGATTGCTCTTTGATATCTGAATAGCTAATATTCCATTTTTAAAACAATTATTAAAAAAAATATCACCGAAAGATGAAGCAATTATAGTTGTAATGCCAAAATCTTTTAGAGCCCACACAGCATGTTCTCTACTTGAGCCGCATCCAAAATTTTCCTTAGCAACAAGAATATTAGCATCAGAAAAGGCTTTGTTATTTAAAACAAAATCATTTTTTAATTTCCTTTTAGATGCTTCCTTCCCTAAATAACCTTCATCTTCGTATCTCCAAGAGTCAAATAAAAAAGGCCCGAGACCTGTTTTTTTAATAGATTTTAAAAATTGTTTAGGAATAATTTGATCAGTATCTACATTTGCCTTATCTAAACAAACAATTTTTCCTGAATATGTATTTGAAATTTGAGCCATATTGTTACAAATCTCTTATATCAGAAAATTTTCCTTCTAATGATGCCAATGCGGCCATTGCAGGACTGACCAAATGTGTTCTTCCTTTGTAACCTTGTCTTCCTTCAAAATTTCTATTAGAAGTAGAAGCACATCTTTCTAATTGATTAAGCTGATCAGGATTCATGCCTAAACACATAGAACAACCTGCATCTCTCCATTCAAATCCTGCCTCAATAAAAATTTTGTCTAAGCCTTCTTCTTCAGCTTGTTTTTTTACTAGTCCAGATCCAGGAACTACTATCGCTTTTTTAATTCTTTTAGAAATTTTATTATCTTTTAATATTTCAGAAGCAGCTCTGAGATCCTCAATTCTGGAATTAGTACAAGAACCTATAAATATTTGATCCAGTTCAATTTCTTTGATCTTTGTTCCAGGTTTGAGTCCCATATAATTTAGTGCTGATAGAACGTTTTTATCGCTTGTATGAGGAATTTCATCTTCGATACTTACAACCATCTCTGGTGAAGTTCCCCAAGTAACCTGAGGCAAAATATCTTCCGATTTGAAATTAAATATTTCGTCAAATTTTGCTCCTTCATCAGATGGTAATGACTTCCAATATTTCAAAGCTTTATCAAATAAATCTCCTTTAGGCGCCATTGGCCTATTTTTCACATAAGCAAAAGTCTTTTCATCTGGAGCAACCATTCCTGCTCTAGCGCCCGCTTCTATTGCCATATTACATAATGTCATTCTTCCTTCCATTGATAAGGAGCGAATAGCATCCCCACTATATTCAATTACATGTCCAGTACCGCCCGCTGTTCCAATTTTTCCAATGATAAACATCGTGATATCTTTTGCTGTCACGCCATTTTCAATTGCTCCTTCTATGTTGATAAGCATATTTTTTTGTTTTTTTGTTACTAAACATTGAGTAGCTAAAACATGTTCAACTTCACTGGTTCCTATACCCATGGCTAAGGAACCGAAGGCTCCATGAGTAGATGTATGAGAGTCTCCGCATACAATTGTCATTCCGGGCAAAGTAAGTCCTTGTTCGGGTCCTATTACATGCACAATGCCTTGTCTCATGTCATCAAGTCTAAATTGATTAATTCCAAATTCATTGCAGTTCTCATCAAGGGTCATTACTTGTAATTTGCTAGTAGAATCTTCTATCCCATCAACATTATTATCTCTAGAAGTTGTTGGAACATTGTGGTCGGGTGTGGCAAGAATTGAAGACACTCTCCTTGGTTTTAAATTATTCTCTCGAAGCCCTTCAAAAGCTTGAGGTGAAGTAACCTCATGGACTAAGTGCCTATCGACATACATTAAATCACTTCCGTCATCTCTAGAAGTGACGAAGTGATCATCCCAAATCTTGTCGTAGAGAGTTCGTTTTGCCATTTTTTTATTCGCCAGAAGGAATTTTATTTAAAGAATCGGGTTTATCTGCGTTTTGCGCTCTATTTCTTAGAAAATGGTCAGTTAAGACTATTGCTACCATTGCTTCAGCAATTGGAACCGCTCTAATACCTACGCACGGATCGTGCCTTCCTTTGGATTGAACTTTAACTGACTCTCCTTTTTTGTTTATTGTATCGCCTTCAACCATAATGCTTGAAGTTGGTTTTAAAGCAATACTGGCTAATAAGTCTTGTCCAGTAGATATACCACCAGAAATACCACCAGAGTTATTTGATTTAAATCCCTCGGGCGACATCTCATCTCGATTTTCAGAACCTTGTAAATTTACTACATTGAATCCCGAGCCAATTTCAACACCTTTAACAGCATTTATGCTCATTAAAGCATGAGCTATATCAGCATCTAGTTTATCGAAAACTGGTTCGCCAAGTCCCAACGGCATGTTAGAAGCGCAAACTGTAATTTTTGCTCCTATTGAATCTCCCTGCTCTCGAAGATCGTCAATATATTTTTCTAAATCAGGAATTAATTTTTTATCTGGGCAGAAAAAAGGATTCTTTTTTATTTCGTTTTTATTAAAATTCTCTATTTTAAATTTACCAATCTGACTAACGTAACCATCTATTTCTATAGATAAATTAGTTTTAAGAAATTTCTTTGCAATTGCTCCTGCGGCTACCCTCATGGTTGTCTCTCTAGCAGAAGATCTTCCTCCGCCTCTATGATCCCTTATTCCGTATTTTTGAAGATAACTATAATCTGCATGAGATGGCCTAAACACATCTTTTAAATCATCATAATCAGAACTTTTTTGATCTTTATTTCTAATCAAAAGACCTATGGGCGTTCCAGTTGTTTTTCCTTCAAATATTCCAGAAAGAATTTCCACTTCGTCGGATTCTTTTCTTTGTGTGGTATATTTATTTGAACCTGGCTTCCTTAAATCCAGTTCCCTCTGAATTTCCTCTTTTGATATTTCTATTCCGGGAGGACAGCCATCAATTACGCAACCTAAAGCCACACCATGACTTTCGCCAAATGTTGTAACTGTAAAATTTTTACCAATAGTATTTCCTGACATAACTATTTAAGATTAGGTTAATTATACGCTTTATGCGTCTTCTTATTACTTAAATAGATGAATAATAATAGATTTAGTTCAATTTTTTGGGATTTTGGAGGTGTAATTACGTCTAGTCCATTCGAAGCATTCAATTTATTTGAAAAAGAAAACAATGTTCCTTTAGATTTTATAAGAAAGGTAAATTCTACCAATCCGTTCAATAATGCTTGGGCTCAGCTAGAAGAATCTAAAATATCTCTTAAAGAGTTTGATCTTCTTTTTGCAAAAGAAAGTAAACAGCTTGGAAGAGAAATTTTGGGACGTGAAGTTTTATCATTGCTTCAAGGAACAATAAGACCAAGAATTGTAGCTGCGATTAAAAAATTTAAGGAACTAGGATTTTTACAAGCTTGCTTAACTAACAATTTTGATTCAGGTGATAGAGACATTTCAGCATTAGATGACAAAAATGATGAAAGATTAAAAATTATGGATTTATTTGATTTCGTAATTGAATCAAAAGAAGTTGGCGTTAGAAAACCAAGTGATGAATTTTACGAACTTGCATTGACTATAACAAAAGCTATTCCTGAGAAGACCATATTTTTGGATGATTTAGGAATAAATTTAAAACCTGCAAAATTATTAAAAATCTCAACCATTAAGGTTGTTTCAGAACAGCAAGCTTTAGATGAGTTAAGTGATCTAACTGGAATTTATTTTAATTAGTGAATAAAAACTTTTTAAGAGCTTCATTTGCATTAATTTCAAAGAGAATCTCCTCATAGATATCTTTATCTAAACTTTTAATAATTTTATATACTTCTTCAGCAGAAGGTTTATCCAATTTAAAAAGCATTTTTTTTAAAAAGGGAAATTTAAGATCTTCTATAAGAAATTTTATTAAACTAAAAACTATAATTTGCCTTGAAACTTGAATAAGAATGAAAGCAATCAGTTCGTCTTTAGAAAAACTATCTATATTTTTAATAAATTTACTTTTAAATTTTCTCAGAGAGGCATTTTCAATAATGGTTTCTCGAGATACTCTTAATAAGGCATCTTTAGAAAGGTCTTTTAAAAAGTCTTCTAGTTTTTCAGAATTTATAAGTGATCCGTGAGAATATTTATTATTTTTTATTACGTATTGAGTTAGGCCAATTTCACCTCTTCTAACAACTATATTTTTTCTACCGGACAATCTCAAATTTTTCCAGAATTTCAAAAAGTTTTTATCTTTTAAGATTTTTTTTGAAAAACTCAAAGCATAAGAAGCATAGTGAAAATTCTTATTATTAAAATTAAACTGTGGTTTTAATAAACCTTTTTTTGTAGAAGGAAGTCTTGGTCTGATAAAGCCATAATGAGAGGTCGCACCAATAAAATCTAAATTAGAATTATCTATAAAATCTATAAAAGAATTATTATCTATTATTGGAAACCAAGTTGAATCGTTAATAAGAATTAATTTATCTAAGTCAATTATCTTTTCAGATATAAATAAAACTCCATCTCTATAACCTCCGAAATCGTATCCAAAGTTTTTTCTTTCTATTAAAACCCATGAGTATTCGAGTATTAAATTTTTGTCTTTATTTGATAATGGTGAATTACTTACTATAAGTGGAGTAAAATTGTTTTTAATAAAATATCTCAAAGTTCTTAAATGAGATTTGCTTACTCCACAATCAGGAAAAATTAAAAAAATAACAATCTTGTCATTCGGCGAGAGTTTTCCAAAATAATGTTTTTGCGATTTGGCTAAAAAATTATCATAGTAAAAGGTACCAAATAAAAAATTTGCTAAGTAACTAGGTAAACGAAAAAATTGCTTAAATATTCTGTAAATTTCTCTAAAAAATTTCATTTCACATAAACGATAAAAGATTTTATTTTAAAGAAACTTAAATATAAAAAGTTTTTTTTACTTAATTTTTGAAACCATTAGAGACATGAATTCTACTACGCTGATATTTTTAAGCGCTTCTTCATTTGAACATATCTCAATTATTTTATTTGCTTGATCTTCATCAAAATGCGTTTTTAAGTTTTTTTCAAATTTAGACAATAAAATTGGTATGCCCTCTTCTCTTCTTCTTCTGTGTCCAATTGGGTATTCAACTTCAGTATTTTCTGTAAATGAACCATCTTTAAAATAAACTTGCACAGAATTTGCGATGGATCTTTTATCTGCCTCAAGATATTCTTCAGAATATCTTTTGTCTTCCTTAATGATCATCTTTTCTCTCAATGCGTCAATTCTTGGATCAGCAGCAGCCGCATCTTCGTAATCTTCAGCTATTAAGTCTCCTTTTAATAATCCTATTGCTGTCATGTATTGAAGACAATGATCGCGATCAGCAGGATTATTTAAATCCCCTTCTTTGCTAATGATTCTTATTGCTGATTCATGTGTAGTAATTTCTATCTTCTCTATTTCTTCTAATCTGCCTATAACTTCTGGATGAAGAATCACAGCTGCTTCTACAGCGGTTTGAGCGTGAAACTCTGCAGGAAATGATATTTTAAATAGAACATTTTCCATAACGTAGCTCTGAAAATTTTGATTGATTTTAAAATCATTACCCTTAAATAAAACATCTTTAAACCCCCAGGACGGAGCTGAAATAGCACTTGGATAGCCTATTTGGCCTTTCATAGTGAGCATAACCAATTGAAGGGCTCTGCTTGTTGCATCACCAGCAGCCCATGATTTTCTTGGTCCAGCATTCGGGCTATGACGATAAGTTCTTAAACTTTGACCATCCACAAAAACCTGAGAGAGAGCATTAATGGTTTCTTCTTTTGATAATTCAAATAACGAAGAAATAACAGCTGTTGATGCTAATTTGACTAAAATGACATGGTCCAATCCAACTCTATTAAAACTATTCTCTAATGCCATTACTCCTTGGATTTCATGAGCTTTGACCATAGCGACCAAAATATCTTTTACTGTTAAAGGTTCTTTACCTTCAAGAAGTTTTTGCTGTGAAATATAATCTGCCGCAGCTAAAATCCCGCCCAAATTATCTGAAGGGTGCCCCCATTCAGCTGCCAACCAAGTATCATTAAAATCAAGCCACCTTACAATGGCGCCTATATCCCAAGCCCCTTTTATCGGATCTAAAATATAATCAGTCCCAGGGACTCTTACGCCATTTGGTACAACGGTACCTTTGACATAAGGACCAAGTAATTTTTTACAGTCTTCAAAGGAAAGAGCTAATATGCCGCACCCTATAGTATCCATTAAGCAATATCTAGCTGTAGATAATGCTTCTTTACTATCAACTTTATAATCTAGAGCATAGTCAGCAATTTTAATTAAAAGTTCATCTGGATCTTGACGAACATTGCTTTCGACGGTTGATGACATTTAACTTTTTATCTGTTTTCTATATCTACCCAATCTGAATGATCAGGTCCAATATATTCTTCACTGGGTCTAATGATTCTGTTATCAGCTCTCTGTTCAAAAATATTAGCAGCCCAACCAGAAGTTCTTCCAATTACAAATAATGGAGTAAAAAGTTTTGTTGGTATGCCTAAATAATGATAAGCAGAAGCCATAAAAAAATCAGTATTTGCAAACATATTTTTTTCTTCATCCATGGTTTTTTCAATTTCTTCTGAAACCTGATAAAGAGTTTCGTCTCTGCCTGCCTTGCTAAGTTTTTCAGCCCAACTTTTTATGATTTTATTTCTTGGGTCCTCTGTACTATAAACAGCATGTCCGAAGCCCATTATTTTTTCTTTTTTCTCTAGCATTTCCAATACTGCTTGACGAGCCTCTTCTCTTGATGAATATTTTTCAATCATTTCCATTGCGGCCTCATTTGCTCCTCCATGAAGTGGGCCTCTAAGTGTTCCAATTGCTCCAGTAATACAGGAATGGATATCTGATAGAGTTGATGCACAAGTTCTTGCAGTGAAAGTTGAAGCATTAAAACCATGTTCTGCATACAATATTAAAGACGTATCTAAACAGCGAATTTCGTCCTCAGAAGGTTCTTTGCCTGTTAACAGGGAAAGGAAATGTCCCCCAATAGTTTCGTAGTCTGTTTCAAGATCAACTTTGATATCCTCATGTGAAAATTTATACCAATAAACAATTATTGAAGCCATAGAAGCAAGAATTCTATCTGCTGAAGAATTTTGATTTGTAAATTCTCCCTCTGGCTCAAGATTACCTAACATAGAACAGCCTGTTCTCATCACATCCATAGGATGAGCTGACGCAGGAATGTTCTCTAATACTTCTTTAAGTTCACTTGGTAGAGCTCTTAATTTTTTTAATTTTGCAGAATAGGTATTAAACTCTTCTTGATTCGGTAAATTTCCATATAAAAGCATGTATGCAACTTCTTCAAAAGAAGCCTTCTCTGCCAATACTTCTATTTCATACCCGCGATAAGTAAGACCTTTTCCTGCCTTACCCACTGTGGATAAAGAAGTTTTGCCGGCTACCTGTCCACGAAGGCCAGCGCCCTCAAGTTTTTTTCCTGCCATTTGATTATTCCTTGGAAAATAGATTATCTATTTTTTCTTCGTAGCTATGATAATTCAGTACGTCGTATAATTCATCTCGAGATTGCATTTTTTTTAATTTTTTTTCAACTGTCCCTTGGTTAGATATTTCGTTATATATTTCTTCAGCAGCTTTGGACATTGCTCTAAAAGCACTAAGTGGGTGCAAAATCATATCTACTCCTGCTTCTAATAATTCTTTTTCTGTATATAAAGGTGTCATACCAAATTCAGTGATGTTTGCTAAAATTGGAACAGATAAATTTTCAGAAAGAATTTTGTAATCTTCTAAATTTATTATTGCCTCTGGGAAAATAGAATCTGCTCCAGCTTCTATATAAGAATTTGATCTTTCAATTACTCTTTCAATTCCTTCTTGAGCGAAAGCATCTGTTCTAGCCATTAGCATGAAGTCATTTACTGAGCTATCTTTTGCAGCTTTTATTCTATCCATCATTTCACTATCAGAAACTATTTCTTTATTTGGTCTATGACCACATCTTTTGTTAGAAACTTGGTCCTCGATATGAATTCCATTAGCACCAGCAAGAATCATGTCTTTTACTGTTTTAGAAACACTCAGTGCAGACCCCCAGCCAGTATCGCAATCAACTAAAACTGGAAGATCTGTTGCTCCTCTAATTCTCCTAAGATCTTCTAAAACATTATCCTTTGAGGTCATTGCCAAATCTGGAATTCCATAGCTTGCATTTGCTACTCCTGCACCTGAAATATATAAAGCTTTCAGACCTGCTCTCTCTGCAAGTAGCGCGGAATAGGCATTAACAGCCCCAACAATTTTTAAAGGGCTAGTATTTTTTAATAAAGAAAAAAAACTTTTTGACATTTAAATGTATTCTAACAAATGAGCTTTCAATTCTTCATGATTATCGGCAATTAAAAGATCTGGAAACTCTTCCTTAATATGGTCTGGTGCTTGAAAAAAAATGCCTGTGTCTGCAGTTTGAAGCATATCAATATCGTTGTAAGAATCTCCGGCAGCCAATACTCCAAAATTCAAACTCAATAAAGCCTCTATAACTTTTTGTTTGTTATGTCTAAGTGAATAATCAATTATTCTGTCATTTTTAATTTCTAGATGATGGCATATAATTGTTGGGTAATTTAACTTTTCTACCAGAGGCCAAGCAAGTTCGTAAAAAGTATCTGAAATAATAGACACTTGAAAGTTCTGTTTTGCCCATTCAAGGAAATCTTTAGCTCCTTCAAAAGGATTCATACTTCTGACGATTTCTTGAATGTCGCTTAGTTTAATATTTTTTTCGTTAACTATTTTCATTCTCAATGCCATAAGCTCATCATAATTTTTTAAATCTTGAGTAGTTAACATTAATTCTTCTGAATTGGTTTCTTTGGCAACGTATTGCCAAATTTCAGGAATGAGAACACCTTCAAAATCCAGGCAAAGAAATTTCAAACTTATCTCCTTAGGAGTTTTGTAGAATCAAATACTTTATCTAGTTCTTTTTTTGATTTAGTTGCACAAGCCTTAGCCACAATATCTTTAGTCAGGTGAGGTGCAAACATATTTATAAATTCAAAAAGATGACTTCTCAAATAGGTGCCTCTTCTGAATCCCATGTAAGTCGTACCAGAGTCAAATAGATGGTTGGCATTGATAGCGACTAAATCACTATCTTCTTTTTCGTTAAAAGCCATGCTTGCAATGATTCCAACTCCGGTTCCCATTTTTACATAAGTTTTAATAACATCTGCATCTGTTGCAGTAAAAACAACATTTGCCTTTAGCCCTCTTTCAAAGAAAGCTCTATCTAAATCATTACTTCCCGTAAAGCCAAATACATAAGTAACGATTGGAAAATTGGCAAGATCTTTAAGTTTAATTTTGGGCAATTTCGTAAGGGGGTGGCCTTTTGGCACAATAACGCTCCTAGACCATTTATAACACGGCATTTTAATTAGGTTTTCACCCTTTTCATTAGTTTCTGTCCACAAAGCTATATCAACTTCTCCTCTGGCAGCCATTTCAACAGACTCATCTGGAGTACATTGATGCATTTGAAAATGAACATTGGGATATTTTTTAACAAATTTATCTACAACTTTGGGTAATGTAAATTTTGCTTGAGTATGTGTTGTTGCAATACTAAGAGTTCCATAATCTTCATCTGAGAATTCTGTTGCTGCATGCTTTATTCCGTCCACCAAGGCAAGAATTTCTTCTATTTGAGTTAATATTTTCTCTCCAACAGGAGTGACGCTTACAAGATGTTTCCCTGATCTTTCAAAAAGTTCTATTCCTAGCTCTTCTTCAAGTAATTTTATTTGTTTACTTATACCGGGTTGAGAGGTGTACAAAATCTTAGAGGCTTGTGAGACGTTCAAATTGCTTCTAGCTACCTCTCTTACATAAACTAATTGTTGAAACTTCATAATTACTTATTTCCTAATGGCATATAAAATATTATTTTTAAACACTTTTTACAATATAGCAATACAAAAATAAATGAAATTGGAAAAAAAATTAAATACTGTATATAATTACAGTTATGAATGACTTAACAACAAGACAATCTGAAATTTTTGAATTCATTAAGAAAGAAATTGAATTTAATGGATACCCTCCGACTAGATCAGAGATAGCTAAAGTTTTTGGATTTAAATCTCCTAATGCAGCTGAAGATCATCTAAAAGCTCTCAAGAAGAAAGGTGTCCTTAATATTGTTTCAGGTGCTTCTAGAGGTATTTCTATCGTCAAAGAAGACATAGGTATCCCTGTCATTGGCTTAGTCAGTGCCGGTGGTCCAATTCTCGCTCAAGAAAATATAGAAAAAAGAATTCCTTCTACACAAAACATTTTATCTCATGGAGTAGACTTTTACTTGCGAGTAAAAGGTGACAGCATGATAGAAGCAGGAATTTTGGAAAACGACTTAATTGCAGTAAACAAAAAGGCTCAGATAAAGAAAGGTTCAATCGTCATTGCAAGAATAAATGATGAGGTAACGGTTAAAACCTTGAAAAGCATTTCTTCAGATTTAGTTGTACTTCAACCAGAAAACTCAAATTATTCAAATATCGAAGTCAACCCAAAAAAAGAAAACTTATTTTTCGAAGGCACTTGCGTCGGACTATTAAGAGATTTTTGCTAAAGAACTTTAAAGTTGTCTATTGCTAAAGCTTTTTTTATGAGAGAGTGCTGTTCCTCTTCCTCTAATTTATAAAAGTCATTTGGACATTCAATTTCTTCATCTCCACATTTAATAAACTTTACGAACTTGAAAGCTTTACCAGGTTTTCTAATCTTAATACCTATGGGTTTATTGGATTTTGGATGAAATCCTAAAATTCTTAAACTTTTTAAAACAAAAACTCTTGTTTCTTTGTTTTCGTAATCCATTTCATGAGGATCATAATAAGCAACCTTTGGATTTTTTGGTTTGTCTTCTGGAGGCAGTTTAGTTGCCTTGTTAAATCCATCAAATTCAGTATATTCCCCAAATCTTCCATTTTTTAACATTACTGGTATGCCGCTATTTGATTCGGTAAATAAAATATGCTCACCTGAATCTCTCTCGATCAATTCAACAGCCCTATTTAAGCCAATGTCTAACAAATTTTCATCTTCGTCTGGCGAACCAAATATTTTTTTTTCTTCTTTCATAGTCCAAACGCAAGGGCCGTTTATACTAATATCTGCAAAGACCATATCTTGATATTCTGGATGTCTGCCAATTTCCTTTGGAAGTACTTGATATGTTTCCCAGTCAATATTGAATTCAAAAGGTTTTTTTGTCCATTTACATTCTGAACAACCAACAAAATAACCCCAGGCTCCAGATTTTAGACTCAATTCAGAAGAACACTTTGGACAATCTCTTCTTATTTCTCCATTCTTAGTTTTAGGAAAAATTACGTTATGTAATTCTTCATTCAATAAATCCAAAACCTGTCTTGTTTTAAATTCGTCCTTATTACTAATTTCAATATCATTAATTTTCCTATTCAGATAGCTCTGAAGATCTTCCCAAAATTTATCTAATACTTCTTTCCAATTCAAATTACCCGATGCAATTTCGTCAAGATTATTCTCCATTTCTGCTGTGAAGCGCGTTTCAATAAAAAAATCTTTAAAAATTGATTTCAAATAAGACGTTAAAATTCTTCCTAAATCCGATGGAGCAATAGATTTTGCGCCATAAGCATATTTTTTATCTCTAAGACCTTTTACAGTTGAAGCATAAGTCGATGGTCTGCCTATACCCTCTTCTTCCATTCTTTTTATCAAGGAAGCTTCTGAATATCTGTTGGGAGGAAGGGTAAATTTCTGTTCAGTGCTTTCTGAAA
>Ga0208390_1000253_pt1 | contig 18249 bp, 16 predicted proteins | sample Knorr_S7_td_Surf_FD_185594 | JGI IMG/M metagenome (GOLD analysis project Ga0208390, IMG submission 185594) | Marine microbial communities from Southern Atlantic Ocean transect - Knorr_S7_td_SurfaceA_ad_6m_LV_A (SPAdes) (version 2) | ecosystem: Environmental > Aquatic > Marine > Oceanic | place...
GATCGCCAGAACATCGAATTCGCCGCCCAAGGAACGCCTCCAGAGGGCGTGTTTGGCCTCTCTCAAACCATGGTCGCTCAAGTCGCAGGCCTTGTGCTCGTGGCGCTCTTCATCGCCGCTCTTCTGAACCGCCGAAGATGACCCTGAACTCGTCCTCGGGCAGGCCGTAAAAACGAGGGCCTGCGCCCATGAAGGTCCACGCCGTTCACCCCCTCAGTGAACGAGGCGACTGACAACGCTTATGGAGGGGCCTCGGGTGGGAAAGAACGGAGAGCGTCAGCGCTCTCTGCGGGGGTGAACCAATGTCGGGACTTGAATCCGTTCCAAGTGCCTATCTTTCCATCGGGTTTCTCACGGTGGTCGGCATCATCATGCCCCTTACGAACTTCCTCATCACGTGGGTGGTTCGACCCAAGGTTGACCCGGCTCGCCCCCACATCACACGCTCGTACCTCCTGGAAGGCTACGAACGCGATCACAGCCTCTACCCTCGCCGTCTGACCACCTTTGAATGCGGAAGCGAACCCGTGGGAGAAGCCATGATTCAATTCCACTTCCAGTACTACTGGTACGCCATCATTTTCCTGGTCTTTGACGTCGCGTTCATGTTCCTCGTCCTGGGTGGCATGGTGGCCTCCGACGCCACCGCAGAGGGCGTTGTTGACCGTGACGGCGCCGTCGCCCGAGCCACCGACGCCCTGACGATTCTGGGAATCTTCTTTGCCACCATGTCGCTTGGCGTGTGGTACGTGTTCCGCAAGCGAGGTCGCATTTACATCTGAGGTGAAGCATCATGGCAGGACAGGACGAAAATTACGCAGCGTTCAACAGCCGCGCGCTCGTTGAAATGGTTGGAGACGTGACCGACGAAGCCCTGAAGGCGACGAAAATCAAGCAGTTCCTCAGCGTCTTGGCCGGGCGTTACTTCAACTGGGCGGGACGAAAGTCGCTGTTCACGTTGCACTTGGGCATCAAGTGCTGTGCCATCGAAATGGCTGCGGCCGCAACCCCTCGCTTCGACGGCGACCGCTTCGGCGTGCTGTTTCGTTCTTCTCCACGCCAGTCCGATGTCCTGCTCGTCAACGGTCCCATCAGCAAGAAATTCGCCGACAAAATCGTTCGCCTTTGGGAACAGATGCCCGAACCCAAGTACTGCATCGCCATGGGTGAATGCGCCATTTCAGGTGGTCCGTACTTCCAATCCTACAACATCCTCGAGGGCGTGGACACGGTGATTCCCGTTGACGTTTACATCCCCGGATGCCCGCCACGACCTGAAGCTCTGATCGACGGGTTTGGACTGCTGCGTGAAAAGATCATCCGCATCGGCGCCGCCCCGAGCAGTGGCCGCAAGGGCGACAAACCCATCATCGTCGGGGAGGACTGAACATGGGCATGCGCATCACCAACGCACAGGCCGATGCGGCGGCCGAGCACGCCGTTGAGAGCGTCAATGCTCGCTTCGGCGGTTCAGACGTCGTGGCCACCGTTGAGCACCATGCCAACGCCCTGAAGATGGCGTTTGTTCGCATCGTCGCACCACCGCAGCACTGGACGGCGGTGGCCAAGCACCTCAAGTTTGACCTCGGCACCAACTACTGCTCGATGGTCACGGGAACCCACCACCCCGAAGGCGGCGCTGAGCGCGGCTGGGAGGTGGTCTACCACCTCATGCGCCAACCCGTCGCCAACCAAGCACCTCACACCAACACCGTTCACGTGGCTGAGGAGCTTCAAGGCATGGACGTCCCCCTCGAAGTTGAGGTCGTCCTCACGCTGCCTCAGGGCCAGACGCCGTCGGTGCCCAGCGTCCAATCCCTTTGGGTTGGTGCCGACTGGAACGAGAAGGAAACGTGGGACCTCGTCGGAATCCAGTTTGAGGGCCATGAGAACATGCACCGTGTCCTCAATCCTCACGACAGCCCGGAAGGGTTCCACCCGTTGCAGAAGCAACACAAAATCCGCTACCACGACTTCAATGAAATGTACGACGATGCCCAGGGCTTCGGTCGAAAACCAACCGACGAGGGTCGTGTAAAGTGAGGTGAGATCATGGCGCAAATGTGGATCACGATGGGCCCCCAGCACCCGATGACGCACGGTTTGTGGACCCTCCGCGTCAAGGTTGACGGTGAAACGGTGGTGGACACCGATGCCGAACTTGGCTACATCCATCGCGGCGTTGAGAAGATTGCCGAAGCGAGGGACTTCACCCAAATCACCCCGTACTGCGACCGACTCTGCTACGTCAGCGCAATGACGTGGGCCAACTCCTACATCTACGCTGCAGAGGACCTTTTGGAGGTCGAAGTCCCGGAGCGAGCCGAATACATTCGCCTCATCGCTGCAGAGTGCCAACGTCTTGCTTCTCACTTGATGTGGCTGGGTGCCTACGGCCCCGACATCGGCAGCTTGACCCTCATGACCTGGTGCATGAGGGACCGCGAGATGTTCCTCGACCTGCTTCAAGAGCTCGGCGGGTCCCGCATGCACTACAACTACCCGCGAGTCGGCGGGGTCAAGCGAGACATGCCGGTCGGGTTCGCCGACCGTCTCGTCGCCAAGGTGAAACTGTTTGAGCATCGAATCGACGAATACGAGATGATGCTCGACGAGTCCACCATCTGGTTGGTTCGCCTCCAAGGCGTGGGCTACGCCAAGGCCGAGGAAATGGTGAACGCCGGGGTTTCCGGCCCCAACATCCGAGCGGCCGGTGTCAACTACGACGTTCGCTGGGCCCACCCGTATTCGGTGTACGATCAAGTCGATTGGGAGCCAGCGGTTGAGAAGCCCACGTCGGTCAAGGGTGCGGACTGCTACGACCGGTACCGCGTTCGAATGGAAGAAATGCGTCAGTCGTGCCGCATGATGCTCGACGCCATTGAAAAGATTCCCGGCGGAAAGAACACCAACTACGCCAACGGCGACGAGATGATCCTCGCAAAGGCTCCCACCCGTGCACCCGAGGGCGCCACCGGCTTCTCGCACTACGAATGCACCCGAGGCGCCTCCCAGTTCTACATCCAAGGCGGGGGCGACGGGCGTGGGAAGAACCCGTACCGCCTCTCCATCCGCTCGCCGATGTTCATCACCATCCCCTTCGTTGCCAAGACGATGATCGGCTACAAAGTCGCCGATATTCCGGCCATCATGGGCAGTTTTGACCCGTGCATTGGAGAGACCGACCGCTGAGGTGGACGCATGAAGGACAATTACGATCTGGTTGGTTTTTTCCTCAGCAAGGACGGCTTGCTTCGCTCCGGCATCATCGGTGTCCTCGAGGGCACGCCGCTTGAGGAGAGCGCCAGCAGCCTCTCGTTCGCCGTCGCCACCTTTGCGGTGGTCAACGTCGTGTTCTTGCTGCTGTTCTTTTCCCAGTTCGCCATCCTCTGGATCGAGCGCAAAGCAGTGGCCCGCATGCAAGACCGATACGGTGCAACCACCGCGCTTCGTTCCCTTTGGGTGGGCGAAAACGGCGTCACCGCAGGTGAGTGGTGGAACATGCTTCCGTTTGGCTTGGGTAAGCCGCTGGGTGCGGTCAACAAGTACCTCAACAAGAACTTCGGCAATCGCGACGAGAAGTTCGCCACGGTGGATCGGGTCAACAACCGGTCGTGGATGGGGAAAACCATCGTTCCAGGGTTTTTCCAGAACGTGGCTGACGGCATGAAGTTCCTGGTCAAGGAACACATGGTCCCGCAACGAGCCGATCGCCTCATCTTCGAGGTGTCGCCCTTCCTGATCGTTTCGTCCACCTTGCTGATTCTGGGCATGATTCCCCTTTCAAGCGGCATATACGCCACCAACCCCGACCTGTCCATTCTCTACGCCATCGCCATCTTCGGAATTGCGCCCATCGGCGTGTTCTTTGCCGGTTGGTCTTCCAACAACAAATACACCCTCATCGGAGGCATCCGCTCGGCAGCGCAGCTAACGGCTTACGAGATTCCACTGCTTTTGACGCTGCTGTCCGTGGCCATCCTTTCGGGCACGTTCAACATCATTGACAGCATTCACTTCCAGCATTCAGCCGGTGCGTGGAACCTCTTCTTGATGCCCTTGGGGGCCGTGCTGTTCCTCGTCACGATGATTGCCGAGGTGGAACGTGTTCCGTTTGACATGCCCGAAGCCGAGGCCGAACTGGTCGAAGGCTGGTGGACCGAATACGGCGGCATGCGATTCGGTATGCTGTTCATGGCTGAATACATCCGCACCTACGCCGCCTGTTTCCTCTTCACGCACTTTTTCCTGGGCGGCTGGCACCTGCCCTTCCAAGGAACGCTCGCCGCTCTGCTGGGCGATTCCCTCAACGGAACCATCGAGTTCTTCCCAGGTGCCATCATGACCCTGGTGAAGTCATGGCTGGTCTTCCTCGTCGTCTTCGTTTGGGCGCGCTTTTCACTGGCTCGCATCCGAACCGACCAGATCCTTGAATTCGGCTGGCGCATGCTCTTGCCGCTGGCCGTGCTGCAGGTGGTCTTGGCACTCGTCTATCGCCTCTACTTGTTCAATCCCGACGGCATGTCGGGTCAAAACGACCCCGTCGGCGGCGCAGCATGGGACGCCTTTGGCATCCCTTCCTTTGTCCCCATCGTCACGACCGTTTTCTGGCTTGCCGTGTTCTTCGTCTACCTCAACGACGAGGACAAATCGGTCAATCAGGAGCGTATGTTCCACGTCCACACGGACAAACCTGCGGGGACGGTTTCCCCGGGGAAAGAGTGAGGTGATACCATGCCCATGCATCCACACGCACAGCCCAACTTTCGAAATTTGTTTTGGTACCCGTTTAAGATCACGCTGATCACGGCCCTGCGAACCTTCCCGTTCATCGGGAAGCGTTTCGGCAAGCGCCTCGGTGCGTACCACAACACGTCCCACCCCGAGTTCCTCGATGACGGAAGTCGAGCGAGGGCCGCCTCATCAGCGGTCATGAACGACATCGGACGTCAGGAATTTGCCCCCGACCGTGTTACTTCAGACCTGAAGCCGACGCTCTGGAAGCCCCAAACCGTCCAGTACCCGTACGAGCGCCTCGAGGACATGGAGCCTTGGCTTTTCGTCCCGGGGAACTACAACGGACGCATCGGTGTGATCTGGGAGACGTGCACGGCGTGCAAGATGTGCGTCAACATCTGCCCCAACGACTGTCTTCACATGACCACCGAGCTGCGGGTGGACGTCCTTGACAACGCCGAAGGCGAAAACGCAGGGTTGGGTATGGAACTCGAAGTGGGTAAGTTTGCAGCGGTCGAGGTGCCCGAAGTGGTGGCCGAACTCGACAGTTTCAACCACGTCACGGCTCACACGGCACCGCCCGAGGAATGGCGATTCGCTGAGGTCCTCGATCTCTCGGGCGACAACGCCACCGTCCGATGGAACGACTCAGGCGAAGAGGCGATGATCGCCACCTCTGAACTCTACCCCGCCGACGACCAGATCGTCTCCGGGCGCATCGACTTGGGTCGATGCATGTTCTGCGGCTTGTGCATGGAGGCCTGCGGATTCACGTCGTTCTTCATGACCAACGAATACGACGGCATGTCCGGCTTCACCCGTCAGGATTTGTGGTTCGATGCTTCCCGAACGCGAGTTCTTCCCGGCGTTCACCAAGAAGCGGTGGATGCTGAGCTCGCCAAGCGTGCTTCCAAAGAGCGTGACAAGCGTGCCAGAAAGGCCGCTAAAGCCGCCGCTGAAGCCGCGAAGGGGGACGCTTGAGATGGATGTGGCCAGCGCAGCCGAGACCGGTGTGTTCTTTCTTTTTGCAGCGATCACACTCGGAGGAGCCTTGGGGCTCATCTTTGCTCAGCGCGTGGCTCACTCCATGCTCTCCCTCATCTTCTGCTTCATGGCGGTCTCGGGCATTTTCATCTTGCTCGGTGCTGAATTTCTTGCGGCCATTCAGATCTTGGTCTACCTCGCCAGCGTCGGTTTGGTGGTGCTGTTCGGCATCATGCTGACTCGGCGCCAAATCCTTGAGGAGGACTTCGAATGAAGTTCACCTCGCTGTTCACCCGACTCGGTCTCCTCGCGCTCGGCTTCATCCTCGTCGCTGTCCTCAACGACGACACGGTCTGGGCCAGTCCCAGCGACACCACGCCCACCACCTCCGGTTTGGCCGACTCGCTGCTCAGCGAATGGGGCTTTGCCCTTCTTGTGCTCGGGTTGTTGATGGCCATGGCCATGATGGGGGCTGCTTACCTCGTTCGCGACGAGCGGATGGAGAATCTTCTGTGGGAGTTCGGGGGTGAAGAGGAATGATCGACCCGGCGTGGGTTTCGGGCCTGTCGGCCCTCCTCTTTGTCATCGGTCTTGCCGGAGCGTTCACTCGAAAGAATGCGATCATCGTCCTCATGTGCATTGAATTGATGCTCAACGCGGCCAACATGCAGTTTGCGGCCGCTGCTGTCCATCACGGCGACACCACCGGGTGGGTTTACACCATTTTCGCCATCGCCATCGCTGCAAGCGAGGTCGCCATCGGGTTGGCCATCTTCCTTGCCATGTACGGACAACACGAGTCAATCACGCTGGACGACGTTAACGTCCTGAGGAACTGAGGTGGTACAATGGCAGGATCAGATGCTTTGGAACCAATTGCAACACCGGCGCTGGACTTCGCTCCGTACATCATTCTCTTGCCCATGCTGGCCTTTCCCGTGATTTTGTTCCTCGGGAAAATGTTCAACGGCAACAAAATGTGGAAGGACGGACTCAAGGAAGGAGGCCTCATCGCCCTCCCCGTCATGGCGACGAGCCTGCTGCTCGCGTTGTGGCTGGTGACGGATTACGTCGGGGGGGCCGGTCGTGCCGACACGAGCGGATGGACGTGGTTCACATCCGGAATGTGGGATTCCGGTCAAACCACCGTTTCCGAAATCAACCTCGGGTTCGGCATTTACGTTGACCACATCACGGTGATGCTTCTCTTCATCGCCTCGTTCCTCTGCCTCCTCATCAACACCTTTGCCGTCGGATACATGAACACCGACCCCATCAACGACAACCGAAACCATCGGTTTTACGCAGAATTCGTCCTGTTCTGCTCCGGTATGCTGGGCATGGTGCTGGCCGACTCGTTCCTCTGGCTCTTCATTTTCTGGGAGTTGATGGGTCTCTGCTCGTACCTGCTCATCGGGTTCTACTACGAGCGGCCCAGCGCCGCTTACGCTGCCAAGAAAGCCTTCCTCACCACCCGTGTTGGGGACGTGTTCCTGATGGTCGGCCTCGCCATGCTGTGGTCGCTGTTCCACCCACACGCTGGTGCTGGTCAGGGTGCCCTCGACTACGCTGTGGTCTTTGACGACCAGAACATCAAGGCCGTCGCAGAGACGGGGTCCAGCACGCTGGCGTGGGCGCTCGGTCTGATGTTCATCGGTGCGGTCGGTAAGTCCGCTCAATTCCCGCTGCACGTTTGGCTGCCCGATGCGATGGAAGGACCGACGCCCGTTTCGGCCCTCATCCACGCCGCCACCATGGTCAACGCAGGCCTCTACCTCGTGGCCCGGATGTTCCCGTTCTTTGGCTCGGATTACCTCTACAACGACCTCGCTGACTTGGCGTTCATCATCGCCGCCATCGGTGGAACAACCGCTGTCATGGCCGCAGCCATTGCGTTTGTCCAACACGACCTCAAGAAGGTCCTGGCGTATTCCACCATGTCCCAACTCGCGTACATTTTCACCGGTTTGGGCGCTGCACTCTACCTCGCCAACACCCTGCACTGGCACGAATATCTCCCCGACGGAACCAAGAACCCGGACTATTACACCAACCACGCCATTGTCATCGTGGCGTTCGGCGCAGCCCTGTTCCATCTGTTCAACCACGCCATGGCCAAGGGCATGCTCTTCATGGCCAGCGGTGCCGTGATCCACGAAGTGCATCACGCCCATCACCACCTCCACCCGCACGACGATCATCACGAGGAACATCCAGAGGAGCTCCTGATGCTTGCCAACTACCTTCACGACACCGACCAGTCCGTCTTCGGTTTCTTCAATTCCATTGACCTCGACCAGTCCGGTGACGTGGACACGTACGAATTTCAAAAGGCGCTCAAGGACGCTGACATCGCTGACCTACCGCCGTGGGAAATGCAACCGCTGATGCAAGCGTTGGACATGGACGGCAACGGGCGCATCGACATACCGGAACTGGAGCTGACCCTCGGTCGCATCCACCTCGCATCGTTGTCGGGCGGCGACGGCCACCACGACGACCATCACGATGAGTTTGACGCACAGTCCATGGAGAACATGGGTGGCCTGGCCTCAAAAATGCCGCTCACCGCCACCGCCATGCTCGTCGGCTCGCTCTCCATCATGGGTTTCCCGCTCATCGGTGGTTTCTGGTCGAAAGAGGGCATCATTGCCAACACATGGCGAGTTGTGCGCGACGACCCGCGCTTCATCTACCCTGCGATGTGCGTTCTTCTGGGCGCAGCCATGACCGGGTTCTACATGTCCCGCATGTGGCTGAAAACATTCGCAGGGTCGCCAAAAACGGAGGTTGCTGCGCACGTCCATCCGACCAACACGTGGATCAAAATTCCGCTGTTCGTTCTGACCTTCATGAGTTTGGGTGCGATCGTCCTCGCCAGCATGGGCTTCACGCACTGGGCCCCGGACGCGTCCTACGCACCGTTCTTTGACGGGGAGAAATCGTTTGTCGAGGGCTTGGTTTACGAGATGAACCACGTCTTTGCCAACAGCAAGCTGTTTTTCCTTGTCCTGACCTACATCGCCATTCTCCTCGGCGCCATCGTTGGCCCGGGGCTGGCCCTCTCGCTCTACGGTGGTCGACTGGACGAGGGCGAGGAAGCCATGCCTTGGTTCGGTCCGGTGCTGGCCATCAACCAATTCGTGAAGGGCCGCTACCACTGGGACAACCGGTCCTTTGCTCGTTCCGGATTCGCAACGGCCCTCGAGAACCGCCTCTACTTCGACCACTACTACGACATGGCGATGCTCAAAATCGTGGCTGCGTTTTCCACCAAGGCTGCCGAGGCCGACTCAAGCGTGATTGACGGCACGGTCAAAACGATCGAGCGAACCTCGCAGCAACTCTCGACGGGGCTGCGCTCGCTGACCACGGGATCGGCTCGAGATTACATTCTCATGGCGGCGGTAGGCACCCTTGCGCTGTTCGCCATGATTTGGGGGGTGGTCGCTTGACGACCGATTGGATTTCGATCCCGCTCGTGGCGTTCCCCCTCGTCAGCAGCGTCGTGATTTTGGCGTTTGTTGCTTACGCTTCACCGGCAGCACGTCAGCGTATTGGCCCCACCGTCCGCATGACCACGCTCATCTTTTCACTGCTGATGTTGGCCTTGACCACGGGCATGTTTTTCGGTTTCAACGATGTTGCTGGTGTGTCTGATTGGGCCATACTGGACTTTGACAAATTCAACTACGAAGCCCGGTACGTTTGGATCGAATCCCTCGGCATCCACTGGAGCGTGGGCATGGACGGTCTGTCCTTCCCGATGGTCTGGCTAACGACGTTTTTGTTGCCCGTGACCATCGCCGCCACGTGGAATGAAAAGAACGCAGCCTTGTACTTCCCGCTTCTTTTGATGATGAGCGGTGCGCTCATCGGCGTCTTTGTCGCCTTGGACCTGTTCATGTTCTACGTCTTCTGGGAACTGACCCTGATTCCCATGTTTTTCCTCATCCTCAAGTGGGGCGGCTACGACCGAAAGTACGCCTCTCAGAAGTTCTTCATCTACACCTTCACGGCGTCGGTTGTCATGCTGTTGGGTCTGGTGACGGTGTACTTCCTTCAGCCGGAAGACCTTACGTACGCAGGAACATGGACGGGGCTCACGTTCGACATACCCACGCTTACGAACCACGCTCGATCCGTCAACGGTGATGGGTGGTTCCTCGGTGAGAGCATGCAGAAAATTCTCTTCGTGATGTTGATGATTGGTTTCCTTGTGAAGTTGCCCTCCGTTCCGTTCCACACTTGGTTGCCCGACGCTCACGTGCAGGCGCCCACCGGCGGGTCCATGCTGCTGGCCGGCGTGATGCTGAAAATGGGTGCCTACGGCATGTTCAGACTGCCTCTAGCCTTCTTCCCGCACGCTGCCCACCATTTCCAGTTCGCTTTGATGGCGCTGGGCATGATTTCGCTCGTCTGGGGTGCTGTCGTGTGCCTCGGTCAAACGAACCTCAAGAAGATGGTCGCTTACTCATCGGTTTCCCACATGGGTGTCATCCTCATTGGAATTGCGACCATGCAGCCGTTGGGTTGGGCTGCCGCTCTCTTCATGATGTTCGCCCACGGCATCATCAGCCCGATGCTCTTCGCCGTGTGCGGCGCTTTCAAACACCACTACCACAGCATGGAAATTGGAGCCATGCGAGGCATGGCCAAGCATTCACCCTGGCTGGCCACGTCAATGATGTTCGGATGGATGGCGTCCCTTGGCCTCCCGCTCCTGGCCGGTTTCGTTGCTGAGTTGATGATGTTCCTCGCACTTTGGCATTTCCTCGCTGCGGAGGGCTGGAGCGTGCTGTGGATGGTCGGCCCCGCATTCGTGCTCGCCATCACGGCGGCGTACTACCTCTGGTCGATGCAGCGCACAATTTTCGAGGGTGGCGACGACACCCAACCGCCTGAAACCCTCAAAGGACAGCCCGTTCCTGACATCGCTGACAGCGAAAAGTTTGCCATGATCGTCATGGCGGTCTTCACCATCCTGTTTGGTATCATGCCGTGGATCGCCCTGGACATGATGCACGGCTGGACGGTTGCGTTCTTTGAGAATCTCCTGATTCCTGCGCTCGGTGGAGGAGGTGTCTGAAATGGAGCGAATTGAACCCTTTGAAGAGGGCTTCGTGCTCGCCCTTGCACCCGAGTTTGTGCTGGTCATCGGGCTGTTCACGCTGATGATTGTCCCCAACATGGGCAACGCCAAATTCCGCATTCCACTGACGCAAATTCGCGTCCCATGGTTGTTGGGTGGTCGACGCGGAACCGTGGATAGCGACCCCCGCCTGCCGGGGCTCTTCGCAACGGTGTTCTTCACCGTCGCCTTTGGTTTGACGGCCGTCTCCTTCTTCGGTGGGATGAACAAAACGCAAATCATCACGCCCAACGGCACCACCATGCTGCAGGTCGATGAGTTCAGTCGGATGTTTGAGCTGATTTTCTTCGGTGCTCTGGCCCTCGCCAGTGCTGCTTCGGTGAACCGCATTCCAGCCACGAGTCGTGCCGACCGAAGCCTCACCGGTCTGTACAACAACCGACGACAAGTCGACTTCTACATCCTGCTCATCACCACCGGACTGGGCATGGCGGTCGTGGCGCTTGCTCAGGACCTGTTCATGCTCTTCATCGGACTGGAACTGGCCTCGTTCTCAACCTACGTTCTCGTATCGTTCATGAAGGAAAGCAAGGAAGGCACCGAGGCCGGAATGAAGTACTTCATCGTCGGTTCGGTCGCCTCCGGTGTTGGCCTCTACGGCTTGTCCTTGCTCTACCTTTGGTCGGGCTCGCTCCAGTTCACCGACCTCGCGCAGGCCTTCGCCGAAAACGGCATGGAAGCCCTTCCCCTCATCGCTCTGGGCATGCTCCTGGTCGGGTTTGGGTTCAAGGTCAGCGCAGCGCCGTTCCACTTTGCGGCGCCCGACGCTTACGCAGGCGCCACCGCCCCCGTTGCAGGGGTTCTAGCCACCGCCAGCAAGGCCATGGGCGTGCTCGGTCTTCTCCGCATCTTGCTCGTCATCGCCTCGCCTGAAGCCACCGATGGGTCAGCGGTTTGGCTCATCGCCCTCGGCGTGCTCTCGGTCATCACGATGACTTGGGGGAACCTTGCGGCGCTGGGTTCAACCAATCCCAAGCGCATGCTTGCCTATTCATCGGTTGCTCACGCAGGTTACATGCTGGCGGCCATCACGGCCATCGGCGCTCTGAACTGGGAAGAAGGCCATGTTGACATGAGCACCGACGCTGCCTTGGTGGTCGTCACGGCCCTCATCTTCCACCTCACCGTGCTCGTTTGTTTCAAACTCGGAGCTTTCCTGGTCCTCTCCTTGCTCGAGTCCGAGGAAGGCGGTCACACGTTGGAATCGCTCGGTGGATTGGCCAAGCGCGAACCCTTCATCGCCGTGGCCATGTTCATCTTCATGATGTCCCTTGCAGGTGTACCCCCGCTGTCGGGTTTCGTCTCGAAATTGCTGGTCATCATGGGCATCGTCAAGGTGGCTCTACTCGACGTGACGGTGAACAGCGACCTCGTCTTTGGCGATGTTCATTGGGTGTGGTACCTCGCTCTGCTGATGGTGATCAACTCCGCCATCTCGGTCTTCTACTACCTCCGGGTTGGACTCGTGATGTTCTTCCACGAGCCCGAGGAAGGGCGAGAGGGGCCGCTCGCCAACGGAACCCCTGTTCGCATGGCCATCATTCTGTGCCTCATCACCACGGTGTACTTCGGTGTCGGAGCGGGCCAACTCATCGCGCTTGCCGAATCCGCCGCCAACGCCCTTGTTGGTGCTTGGTGAGCGCCCGGCGCCGTTGAGGGCCCCGTTTCGGGTGGTGACTTAAGAAGGGTTGACCACTGGGTCTGACAGGTGAGACTGATTGGGTCGCAGATTTGAGGAAAAAGTGGACGTCGAGGAACTCGCACGTCTTGAGAATCCTGAAAACGCAAGCGACGGCAAAATCCGTGTCAAAATGCCCAATAAAAAAGTCAACGAAATGTTCGCACTCGCCTCCCAAATCCTCGGCGGTCGCCGGGTGACCGTGCTGTGCGAAGACGGTGAGAGCCGCATGGCCCGCATCCCGGGGAAAATGCGCCGCCGCCAATGGGTTCGGGAAGGTGATTTGATCATCGTCTGGCCGTGGGATTTTCAGGACTCAAAGGCGGACGTAAAGCACCGATACACGAAGACTCAAGCCATGTACCTCTCTCGAAAAGGCGTTCTTCCCGACGACGTTGACATGTTTGGCATGGGTGCATCGGTGGACGATGACGGAGAGCACGACGATCTGTTCGCTTCCGGACCGACGTCCGACGACGACTCTGAAGAAGCGGGCGACGACCTGTTTGCGGACGATGACGAGGCCGACGACCTCTTCGCTGACGAAGGCGAGGACGACCTGTTTGCGGACGACGACGACGAGGACGATCTCTTCGCCGCCGAACCCGCCGAAACGACCCCCGTCGAGGAGGCCGCAGAACCCGTTGACGAGTACGCCGCTGTTGAGGACGAACCAGATGTCGCTGACGACGGGGACGACGACGACATCGACGCTTTGTTTGCCTGAGACGACGAGGGTGATCCATGGTCAACGATGACGACTGGGATGAACTCGCTGGTCGTCCTCGAAAAGGCCGTAAGTCGCGTAGAAAGCGGCAACATCGAACCAAAGCCGAGCGACTTGATGCCGAACACCAGCGGACGGAGCAAAACGAGTTCCTTCGAGGTCTCAACGACCGTCATGGCCGGTACGAATGGATGAAGGAAGAGCGCTACAACACGATGTTCCGGGACATTGAGGCCAAAATCCAGGGCGCCATGGGCTCGGGGACCTACGATTGGGTTGACCGACGTGTGTTCGACCAAGTCTTCGACCGTCTTACCCTGATGGCGCTGTACAAGATGATGAAGTCGGGCGTCATCGACACCCTCGATTTCCCGGTGGCTCGCGGCAAGGAGGCGCACGTGTTTCACGGAACCAACCTGGCCGGGGAACCCGTTGCCGTCAAGATCTTCCACACCTCAAATGCGGTGTTCAAGAACCTCGTGCAGTACATCGAAGGCGATCCCAGGTTCACCGGGCTGCGACGAAAGCATCGAGACTTGGTGGAGGTTTGGGTCCGCAAAGAACACCGAAACCTCAGCCGCCTCGCCCGTTGGGGCCTGAACGTCCCCATGCCACGAGGCGTTCACAAAAACGTGCTCGTGATGGATTACCTCGGCACCGCTTCGGCCCCCTCGCCAAAACTTCGGGAGGTGAGCGTCGACGATCCTCAATCCGTTTACGACGACCTGCTTCAATTCCTTGCCGTATCGTGGCAAAAAGGAAAACTGGTCCACGGTGATTTTTCTCCGTACAACATTCTCTGGCACGACGGCCGAGCATGCGTCATCGATGTGGGGCAAGGCGTGGTCGACAGCCATCCTAAGGCGCAGGAATTTCTGGTTCGGGACGTCACAAGGCTGGTGGAATGGGGTCAAAAAAACGGGCTTGACGTGGTGCTTGCGGACGCCATGTACGATGTTTTGAACATGGACCTGTCCGATGTGGAACAGGTTGACCTCCCGGAGTGATTCATTCCTCTTCCCAGTTGATGACTTCGTCCTCTGCCAGCTCCATCATTTCGTCCACGGCGTCTTCGTTGGAGGGGTCAACCTGTGCGGCTTTCATTCGGCGGTTGCGTCGTTCCTGAGAAATTTCCGCTAGACCGGGGACCAAGCCTTCAAAGCCCGCACCGCTTGGGTTGGCTGGCGCTCGTTCTTCGTAAGCGTCCAACGAGCGACCTTCGAGTCGAGCCCGCTTTCGGTCTCGCTCGAGGAACCCGATGACGGTGCCGTGTTCCGAGCCCCCTGCGAGCATTTCGATGGCCTGACGGGCGGCAAACAGACCGCTCTCCTCGCCGACCAGAACGACCGTTGAATTGTAGATGCTGATTTGGGTGTCCGTCAGTTGCTCGATGAGTTTGCGGATTTTGCCCTGTCGACCGATGATGCGTGCACGGATTCGGCGCTGTTGATTCGAGCGTTTTCCGACGTAATCCCTGAGGTCGACCAGCTCGAAGAAATGGTTGTCTTCGAGCAGGCGGACAGCAGCGTCGGGCGCCATGCCTCGACCGATGGCCTTGACCACGTCGGGGAGTTTCATCGCTCGAACGGGGTCGTAGGTGCCGGGTTCTCCCCACTCAACCTCAACATCACCCGAATCGGAATCAATGATGAATTTCAAGCAACCAGCGGCCTCTCGAATGGCTTTGCTGGTCGCACCCTTCGCACCGATGATGACCGCAATTCGGTCTTTGGGTACACGTGGAAGCGACTGGCGCATGGACGGCCGTGAGGCCCGATGCTTTTCAATCCCTTGTCCTCTGTTGGAGCAGGGAAAGAGCGAACCCAACAAGCACCAACACGAACAAGGTTGGTGCGAACGAGGGCACCAAACCAGGGGCGTCGAGGGACGCCCCGGTTACGACGAGGTAGTTGTTGTTGTTGCCCTCGTCGTATTCGTCGATCACGTCGGCGTGGTCGATGACCAAACGGAGGTCAAATTGGCCCGATCGTGGAACGGTGTACTGCCAGACGATGGTCTCGGTGCTGTTGGAAAGGGTGCCTGCAGGAAGGTTTCGGGTTTCCATGACCGTCCAGTCAACGTCCGATGAACGGTCGGCTGGAGCCGTTTCCAACCGGACGATGACGCTGCCACCGTAGTCTTCGTTGGACTCAAGCACGCTGGTGATGGTGATGTTTCCGGTCTGTTCTCCCGGTCGCACGACGATGCGGTCGACGTTGGTCTGACTTGCGTTCCACGAGAGGTCGAGCCCGGGGAGGATCTGATACGATGTTGCCGAGGTTGTGAAGCTGTTGCCCGCCTCGTCGACCAGAACGGCGCGCAGCATCAGGTGCTGGCGAGACTTGGTGGCCCAACTTGCAAGTCCAACCGCGCCTGACAGGCCGTTGACACCCAACGTGAGCCATCGTCCGGAAAGGTCAGGCGTTTCGCCCACACCGTTTGAATCGAAGCCGTACTGGATGTAGGACGCCGTGTTATCGATGCCCGAATCGGCGTCATCGGCGTTGAAGGTGACGTTGGCCGCTCCGACTCGACTGGTGGTCAACTCGTCCACGCTCCACGACAGTCCGATGGGTGCTGTTTGGTCAACTCGAATCGTTACGGCGCTGGTGGCTCCCGTGTTCCCAACACGGTCGACGGCTCGGAGGTTGAGGGTGTGAACGCCCTCGTCAAGGGTCAGCGTCAGCGCGTCGTTGCCGGTCGTGGTCCAGTCTTCGGCTCCAAGAGCGTACTCAACGCTGGCAACGCCCGAACCTTGGCCGTCGCTTGCCGTTGAGATGAGTCCACTGACGGTGACCGTGGTCGATTGTTGCCATGCGTCTCCGTTTCCGACCGTGACGGTTCCGATGCTTGGCCCGGTTCGGTCAATCCCGATGAACAGCGTGGTGGTTGCCGATAGGCCCGAATGGTCTTGCACCGTGAGGCGCGGGGACCACGTCCCCTCCTGCATGGCTCCGCTCGACCAGTCCCAGCCGTAGTTGAGGGAGGTGGGTCCGTCGGTTGACGGGGCGCCCGGGCCGGGAACATTGGCCAGCGTGGCTTGCTTGAGGTCGTCGTCGCTGGCGCCCCAGCGGAAGGAGAGCGCGTCCTGAGCGCCGATGTTGAACCACGCTCGGTCGGACAGGCTTTCACCCGTTCCGGCGTCCGGGTTGAGCACGGTGAACGTCGTGATGACGGGAACTTGATTGACGATGTCAAACCAACCGCTTGTCGCCAGGGCAAAGCTCTCGGAATCGCTGTCCCACCCGGAGGCTCGCAACTTGTAGGTGTCGTTGGTGAGGTCGGTGGTGTCGAACGGGTACATCCAGGGCGTTGTCGTGAGGTTTACGACCGTTGTCCACGCGGTCTCGTCGGTCGTGATTTCGATGAGCAGGGATTCCAACGTCCCCGTGCCACCAACGCTGAAGGTCAACGCGTGGGTTCCTTTCACGTCGTCGTTATCAGCAGGACCGTTGGAAAACGCAATGCTCAGTCCTGAGGCGCCGCTGGCATGAACCTCCTGTACGTGGTCCAACACGCTTGATGCGGGCGAGGAGGCTGGGAGGAAGGAACAGAGCAGGAGGGTGACGAGCCAAACGGCTGAACTGCCTCGCCCCATGCCTCTTCCACACCTTGGGTGAGCCTTCAACTCTCCCCTTCCGGGCCGGAGGATTCGGGTGTTCACTGCGAAGTCGTCCCTCGTCGGTTGGAAACAAGCCTCCATCATCGTTTTTTTCGCGTATCTCAGAGATGGGTTCAAGTGCTTTGCACGTCCAAGCAAAAGCATGGAGCCGAAAGCCAAGGCGGTGGTCATCCTCACCCTCCTGCTGGTCAGCGTACTGCCGCTGTCGGCTCAGGCGGGTGAGAGCGGTGGTGTTCAGTCCTCGGCCGTCCAAATGTCGCTGAACCCCAGCAACCCACTGATGGGCGGTTCGGTGGACGTTGAAGTGATGCTGTACAACAGTGAGCAAACCGACGCATTTTCGGTTGAGGTGGCGTTTTACAAAGAGAACATCTCGCCCAACAATCGCTTGCTTTTCGACCAGGTCACGATTCCTGCCGAGTCGTGGTACACCGCCAGCACCACCTGGTCCGGGCTGACCGAGGGCGTCCACAAAATATGGTTTGAGTTCTCGGCAGGTGGCGACGTCCAGGTGCGTTTCAACAAGGAATTCACCGTTGCTGGGCTGGCCAACCTTCGAATTGATTCGGTGAACATCGACACGTCCACTCCGGTGTATGCGGGGGACAGCGTCGCCTTGTCCACGCATGTCCTCAACTCCGGTACCGTCGACGCCCCTGCCTCGAAACTGCTCGTGCAAGTCCCGCAATCCCCCGATGTGTTGCTCGATACACCACCGCTCACCGCAGGGTCCTCGGCGTGGGTCAACACCACCATCACCGCTCCGAGCAGCGGCGTCCACAGCGTTCAGGTCACCCCCGATGCAGAAAACGTCATCGAAGAGGCCTCTGAAATGAACAAGCTCACGGCGGTGGACCTCACCGTGGCCACGCGGATGGATCTGAGTTTCAAGGACGGTTTGACGATCACCACGGCTGAGGGCGCCCTCGAAGGGCCGTGGACCGTGGAGGGTACGATGGTGCGAACCAACGGAACCGGGCCGCTTGATGTGCCGGTGTGGGTCCAACTCCCCAACCCGTCGGGCGGGTTGATCACCAGCCAACCGTTCACCGTCTCCTTCAGCGGCGTGGGCTACAGCGAACAACCGTTCACGACCCAGCTCACCTCATCCACGCTGAGTTCACTCTCCGAGGGGGACCACGTCGTCACCGCCAAAATCAATCCCTTCAACGAAGCAAACCTTCAGCAAGAGCGAACCGACAACGACGACGCCTCCGGTGTCCTAACGATCTATCCTATCCCCGATGTTTACGTTGACGCAAATGCACTCCCCACCGTCCCTTCGGTCCAGTCCGGGGAAGACATCGAATGGCGCATCACCATGGAGAACACGGGCGATATCGGTGTCA
>Ga0208390_1000254_pt1 | contig 18246 bp, 16 predicted proteins | sample Knorr_S7_td_Surf_FD_185594 | JGI IMG/M metagenome (GOLD analysis project Ga0208390, IMG submission 185594) | Marine microbial communities from Southern Atlantic Ocean transect - Knorr_S7_td_SurfaceA_ad_6m_LV_A (SPAdes) (version 2) | ecosystem: Environmental > Aquatic > Marine > Oceanic | place...
CTAAAACCGGTAGAAAATTTAATTTTAAAATGCTAATGGCTTTTTTATAATTTTCAGGCTGAATTATAGGAATTTATACCCCATCAAACAAGACTAATCTCTGTTAAATGTCTTTAATTTATCAATAATAATTTCCCGTTCATCTGCATTGGTGTAGGTGATCTCTATTTGTCCTTTGTTTTTTGACTTTTGATTGATGCTAACCTTGTGTCCAAAATTGTTGCTGAGTTCTTCTATTAAGGATTGAATGTCTGGATCGGTATTAGGTTTTTTGGTCTTTTTTCGCATTGATGAACTGAGTGCGCTTACTGAAATACCTTGAGCTGAAATTGTATTAGCTTGGCTTATAATGTCTTGTGGGTTTTTTAATGACAGTAAAACCTTGGCATGCCCTTTATCGATTTTTCCTGAGCTAATAAGATCAAGCACTTCTTGAGGGAGTTTTAATATCCTAAGTGCGTTAGCTATGGTGCTTCTGGCTTTGCCTGTAAAGGATGATATTTCTTCTTGAGTTAAACCAAACTCTCTTTTTAGGCGGTCATATCCTTGGGCCTCTTCAACTGGGTTTAGATCCTCTCGTTGAAGGTTTTCAATTAATGCAACCTCCAGTGAGTCTTGGTTCTCAAAACTTTCTACAATGCATGGTACTTCGTTGAGTTTATTTTTGGTGGCGGCTCTAAACCTCCTTTCTCCAGCAACAATTTCATAACTATCAAGAGAAATTTCCCTGACAATGATTGGAGATAGTATCCCGTGGCGTTTGATGGAGTCAGCCAATTCATTTAAAGACTCTTCATTAAAGCTCTTTCTTGGTTGAAACCTATTGGCAATAATTTGATCTGTTTTGATTTGCTTAACTAGGTTTTGGTTCGGCTTTTCAACATCGCCTAATAAAGCTTCAAGGCCTTTGCTAAGCTTCCTCTCATCTGACATTTTCAAGCCTCCTAAGTAGTTCTCCAGCAAGAGCAAGATATGCTTTTGCTCCAAAAGATTCTGGCATATAGTTAGTCCCTGCGAGCCCAAAGCTTGGCGCTTCTGCAAGCTTTACATTTCTGGGGATAAGCGTGTTAAAAAGCAATTCTGGAAAGTGTTTTTCTAGGTCATCGGACACATCTTTTGTTAGGTTGTTTCTTTTATCCACCATAGTTCTTATGATGCCAAATATTTTGTTGTTTGTAAGTCCTGAGTTTGTTAATTTATTGATGGTGTTAACAAGGGATGTGATTCCTTCAAGCGAATAATATTCGCACTGGAGAGGTATAAGAGTGCCGTCTGATGAAATTAGCGCATCCAAGGTAAGTGAGTTCAGGGAAGGTGGTGTATCAATAAAAACAAAGTCATAGCTTAGCTCTTTAAGGGATTTGGCTATGTGGCCCTTGGTGGGGTTGTTTCGAAGAGCGGCCTCCATGGCAACTAAATCCTCTCCGCCAGCCAAAACATCATATTGGTTGGAAGATGTTTGGATTAGTTCTGATACATGTTTCCCAAGTGTGGTTTCAAAAAGAGAGCTTTTCTTTTTTGCCCCCGAGGCCGTAGATGCATTGCCTTGAGGGTCTAAATCAATAAGAAGTGTTTTTCGGTTTGTTGCTGCAATAGCTTGAGCTAAGTTAACAGCTGTGGTGGTTTTCCCAACCCCACCCTTTTGATTTGAAATTGATATGATTTTCACGTCAACTTATCATTGTATATCTTTAATAGGTTTCTTTCTTTATTAATAATTAAATTGTTTTTAATGATCAAATATCTACTATTTAGGCCTTCAAGCTCTTGATTAATGGTTTTTTCTTTTCCTTTAAATAATAAAAAAAATCCGGAACTTTTTAAAAGCTGTTGAGAGTTGTTAATTGTGGTTTTGGCTGGACCAACCGCACGGTTGGTTATTATGTCGAACGGCTCTAGTGTGGAGTGCTTAGATATCCTTGTGTGTAAAACCTTGGTGTTGCCCAGACCAATGTGTTGTGCCGCCCTTTTAATGAAAAAAGCTTTTTTTTGAATTGATTCGGCTATTACAAAATTAATGTTTGGGTGCTCAATCGCCAACAAGATACCTGGGATGCCTCCTCCAGAACCATAATCTAAAACTGTCTTGGCTTCCTTAAACTCATCATAAAAGGGGAGAACATCCTTAATGTCGTTATCAATGATTTCTTGTTTTGTTGTTCTTTTTAGGAGGTTGTGGGTTGTATTGTATCTTAGTAAAAGTTCGATATAAGCATCAACCTGTTCGGCTTTTTTGTGCATTTTTGTGTTTTGTTATAAATATCCTTAACAGATTTATACTTGCTGGCGTGATGCCTTCAAGCATAGCAGCGGCTCCTAGGTTGGCAGGCTGATTCTTTTCAAGCCTTTCTATGTTTTCATTAGAGAGGCCAATAACATCTCTATAAGATATGTTTTTTGGAATTTTAGTTTTGGTGTTTTTAATGTTATTTTTTATCTCCCTTTGCTGTTTGTCTATGTATCCTTGATATCTACATTCGGTTATCAGGCGCTCTAAAAAACCTGACCTATCTTTGTCTATGTTGATGGCTTGCTCTATTTCTTTTGTGTCAATATCTGTTCTTTTTAATAGTGTTTCGGCCTTGATGGATTCCTTACCAAAAATTATAGTTTGTAGCCTTATTTTTTTTGCAAAGTTTTGATATGTTTGTTCTAGTGATTGGAAATTCTGAAAGTCTTCCCCGTTGACCAACCCCAAATCATTAGCGATATGTGTTAAGCGTTGTCTAGCCGTGTCCTGAGATAACATAAGCCTGTGTTCAGCCCTGCTTGTGAACATGCGGTAAGGCTCTGTCACGCCGTGGCTTACAAGATCTGATATAAGCACTGCTATATATGCGACGCTTCTATCTAAGATAAATGGGGTTTTTTTCTTAACAGATAAAGAGGCGTTGATGCCAGCAATTAATCCTTGTGCGGCAGCTTCCTCATATCCGGTTGTACCGTTGATTTGACCTGCAAGGTATAGACTGTTAAGTGATTTGAGTTCAAGGGTTTGATGGAGTGATCTTGGGTCGACAAAATCGTACTCAACAGCATACCCATACTCGGTAATAATGCTGTCTTCTAATCCTATAATCGTTCTTACAAATCGATCTTGAGTTTCAACAGGTAGGCTGCTCGAGATCCCGTTTGGGTAAACAAGGTCAATATTAATTCCCTCTGGCTCAATAAAAACTTGATGGGTTTCTTTGTCTTTAAACTTCTCTACTTTATCCTCAATGGATGGGCAGTATCTAGGACCAATGCCTTGTATTTGACCAGAATACATTGCAGAAAGGTAAAGGTCTTTCTCAATTATTTTTTTTGTCTTTTTTGTGGTTCTTGTAATGAAACAACTTAACTGTTTAGGGTGTGGGTGTTGTTTTTGAAGGCTAGACATAAACGGTGTTGGTAAGTCGCCTGGCTGCTCATCCATGACATCGAGATTCAAACTAGACATTTTTATTCTTGGTGGTGTGCCGGTTTTGAGTCGACCCATCATCAAACCCATACCATACATTCTTTCAGATAGCGGAATTGAAGGGTTCTCACCAAGTCTACCACCGTGTTTTTTAGTCTTTCCACTATACATAATGCCATTTAAAAAAGTGCCGGTTGTAAGAATGGTTTTTTCTGCATGAACTGTTCCAACATTTTCAACCTCGACTCCAATCACTGCTCCTTTTTCGACCATCAAGTCAATTACTTCGCCCTCTAATATTTCAATTGAGGTTTGCTTTAAAATTTTTTGAATAGATGTTTTGTAAGCCTCCCTATCACATTGGGCTCTCAAGGCTCGCACCGCAGGGCCCTTTCGAGTATTCAATGTTCTAAATTGAATCCCAGACATATCGGTAGCTAATGGCATTATGCCGCCCATTGCATCAATTTCCTTTACAAGGTGTGATTTGCCCAAGCCTCCAATTGCAGGATTGCAAGACATCTGGCCAATGGTGTTTTTGGATAAAGTTACAAGAGCACAAGATAGTCCCATCCTCCAGCAAGCGTGAGCTGCCTCGACACCAGCATGGCCACCACCAACTACCAATACGTTATACATAAGAAATATTAATCAATATAAATATAATTTTTGTTATTTTTATTATAGGCATTATTTTCTGTTAATAAGCTTAAAACAAACATTAAATGTATGGCTTTTCGCTATATGACATCTAATGTATAAACATATATGTTCTATGTGAGAAAGCATCTAGCATCCTGTGAATCAAAAAAAACTACACAACATCTACACAACTTTTTTACTTACCTATACAGAAGTTACTAAATATTTCTCCAAGCAACTCATCGCTTGACCGTTCTCCGAGAAAATCATTTAAGTAGTTTCTTGCAGACTTTAGGTTTTCAGCTATCAATTCTATAGATTCTAACGAGTGCAAACTTTGGCATGCCTCTAAGCTCATGATCACCCTATCAACTAACTCTAATTGTCTATCATTTAAAATAAACCTTTGATCAATAGACGATTCTGAGCTAGCAAAAAAGCTAGAAATCATCTTTTTTAATGCAGGGATCCCGTCCCCAGTTTTAGCTGAAACAAGACACATACCACTCCCTTGTTTATTGCATAAATCAGATTTATTTTTTACAACCAGCGATTTATTTTTATTAATCACACCTTTCAAATCTTTTAGTTGTTTTTTATACTCCTGATCACAAACCACTAAAACTAAAGGGAAGCTGTCGATATTATTCAGCACTTTATTTACCCCCATCGATTCTTCTGACACCGAAGCATTCCTTATGCCTGCAGCATCTACAAGATTAAAGGTTGTTTTATGCATTAATACCTGACCTTCTAACATATCTCTTGTGGTCCCAGGGTTTGGCGATACTATTGCTCTATTTTGCCCAAGCAAACAATTAAACAAAGAGGATTTTCCAACATTTGGAGGACCAAGCATTAATACCCCATTTGTTTTCCCTATATTGCTTGAACGGAACCCCTGCTTTTTAAGATCACCGAACCCCAATCTTAAAGCCTCTAATCTATCCACAACCTCCTCCATACTTACGTCAACACCGTCCTCGTCGTCAAAATCTATTGTTGACTCAACAAACACCCTGATAGCATCCAGCTCGTCTCCTAACTCCGATACTGTATTGGATAGCTCACCAGCTACAACACCTAGCGCCATATTCATCTCCACATCGGTAGTGGAATTAATTAAATCCAATAATGACTCTGCCTCATTAAGGGTCTGTTTATTGTTTAGCACTGCTATTTTTGTAAATTCACCTGGCTCTGCTTCTCTGATGTTGAGGTTTTGAAACAGGTCGATGAGTTTCTTTAGGGTTGCAAAACCACCATGACAAAAAATCTCAACCATATCCTCACCCGTGTAACTCTTTGGACCCTTGTAAAAAACAACAGTGCTAACATCAACCAACACACCATCATGGAGAATTTTTCTCAAAAAAACCTTGTTAAACTCACCAATATTTTTGTCTAGTGTATCGCTTATTATCTCATGACAACCGCCACCCGAAATCCGAAAAACAGCAAGCGCTGCTTTACCCATTGGGGTTGCTAGAGCATATATCATGACCTATGAAATCAACCGCCACCAGGCGCTTTAAAATCGGAAGCCCCGTACTTGTTGTACATCATTTTTTGTTGAACCAATGAAAATGCTGCATTTGCAACAGAATATAGAACAAGACTCGATGGCAACCAAATAAAAATAACAGATATGGCCACAGGCATTATTTTCATAACCTGCATCTGAACAGGATCCATATTAGGGGGTGTTGGGTTAAGTTGTTGGGTGAGATACATTAAACCAGCCATCAGAAAAGGCATTATAAATAATGGATCTGGCGCGGACAGATCTTGTATCCACAACAAAAATGGAGCATGCCTTAGCTCTACAACCTCCCTTAGCGCAAAAAAAAGAGCTATAAACACTGGTATTTGAACAAGCATTGGAAAACAACCACCCGCAGGATTGATCTTTTCTTTGCGATACAGAGCCATCATCTCAACCCCAAGTTTTTGTCTATCATCTTTGTACCGCGACTGTATTTCTTGAAGTTTCGGTTGGGCCACTCTCATCTTAGCCATAGACCTATAGCCAGCAGCGGAGATTGGCCATAGCAAAAGCTTAAGCAGGACAGTCAACATAATTATAGAAAAACCCCAGTTTCCAACAAAAGAATTAATTAAAACCAACAGCATAACTAAGGGCTGCGCAAGAAACCAAAACCAACCCATATCAATTGAAAGCTCAAGATCTGGAGCCACCGACATTAATTCAGACCTAACCTTTGGTCCAAAATATAATCTATGCAATATACCGTTTTGTTGATCTTGCAAATCTAAATCTCTGTAAACGGCCCCCATAGAGTAGACCCCTGTGTCACTCGATGGCGGCTGTACAAAAAGCGAAGCCTTTTGATTGGGGTTAACAATAATCGAGCTTAAAAAGTACTTTTGTATAAAGCTAACCCAACCACCATATTGATCAAAACCAACCATGCGATCAATGGATCTTAACCTAAAGTTTTTATAAGGATCGTCAGGCGTATTAAACGCTACTCCCACATAGGAACTCCCCTCAAAAAAACCGCTCCTTGAATCAAGCGGAGCACCATCAGTTCTATAAAAAGCAACATACGGGTCTGGGGCCGCATCCATCGATAAATTTCGATCAACAATATTTAAAATATAGCTTTCTTCAAAAACGAACTCTTTTGAGTAGTCACCATCGGAACTAATTAATAATAATGTGTTGCTTGTTTGATCGGCAACCCTGTATGTAATGTTTTTGTTGCCATAACCACTTCTAGCATAAAACTTAAATGCGTTTTCTGAACCCAACAACCTCATGCTGGGCGAACCCTCACCTTGAAAAACCGGATATTGTTTTAACTCAACACCAATAATCGAACCACTTTTACTATCTATAATTAATTGTATGTTTTGGTTATTTATGCTTACGGTTAGCGAATTAAGCTCGTTACTATCTTGTGTCACAACCCTAGAGCTGGCAACTAACTCAGATTTTATTTTAGACTCTTCAGACCACTCATAAAATAATAGATATGCAAACACACCAACCAAAACCAACCACACAATACGCAAATTCAACGCCTTACCTCATCAACCCCACCTTTAGACCATGGGCCACACCTTATAACTCTTAAGCATGCCAAATAAACCCCCTTAATAACTCCATGAACCTCAATAGCCTCTTTCGCATATTCCGAACATGTTGGGTGAAACCTGCAGTTATGACCTAAAAATGGACTCATATATCTCTGATATAGATTTATAAAAAAAACAAACATCTTTTTCATTTTTGTACTTTCAAGACCTTCAAAATATCAGTGTTTAGCTCACTATATGTCATTTTGTCTGCACCCTTTAATACCCTAATATATAAATCCTTTTTTTCAGAAATAGATTGCTTGTCAAAAATGACTTTAACCCTTCTTTTAATTTTGTTCCTCACCACCGCTAATGGAAAATCTTTACGCCTTATAATTATAAACCTCTTAGGGTTAACACCTTTCATTTTTTTCTTGAAGAGTTTAATTGAACTGGCCAACCTTGGGTTTTAAGCAGACAACACTTTTCTGCCTTTTCTTCTGCGGTTTGAAAGTATTGCCCTACCAGCTTTTGTAGACATACGCGCACGGAATCCGTGGCGCCTTTTTCGTTTTAGGTTGCTAGGTTGAAAAGTTCTTTTCATAGTAAATTTTCCGAAATTATATATTAACTAACTTATATTTTCACCAAAGAAAACGTAAAAATTCTTATTAACAAGATATCCACAGAAAGTTCCTGCATTTATTGTGTAGATATCTTGTGAGTTTTTTACTAGACTAATCTTCTAACCCTGGAGAATAATTTGGAGCTTTGGACATCACTCTCATCTTCGCTTGAAAAAGCCCTTCCAAAAGATGAGTTTGACACTTGGATTAAACCACTTTCTGCAAAAAAAGAAGGCAAATTTATAAAACTTTCTGCTCCAAACGATTTCATCTTAAACCACGTTAAAGAAAATTACTTGTCAGAAATAGAAAAGCTTGTTCCAAGCAAATTAAATTTATCAATAAAATTTAACGTAATGGATAAGTCAACATTTGTCGAAAAACTTGATAGACCAGACAATAAAAACCCTGGCTTGGTTGAATCATTCACCTTCGATAATTTCGTGGAGGGCAAATCAAACCATATGGCTTTGGCAGCATCCAAGCAAGTAGCTCTAAACCCTCAAGGAGACTATAACCCTTTGTTTATTTATGGGGGTGTTGGCTTAGGAAAGACACATTTAATGCATGCCGTTGGAAATGAAATATTAAATTCATCGCCAGAAAAGCGCATTGTCTACGTGCACTCTGAAAAGTTTGTCGCAGACATGGTAAAAGCTCTTCAATTGGGTGCAATGAGTGAATTTAAGTCATTTTATCGAAATGCTGATGCCTTATTAATTGATGATATTCAATTCTTTGCTGGAAAAGAACAATCACAAGAAGAATTTTTTCATACATTCAATACATTACTAGACAGAAACCACCAGATGATTTTAACTTGCGATAAGTACCCAAAAGAAATAGAGGGCCTGGAAGAAAGGTTAAAATCAAGGTTGGGTTGGGGGCTACCTGTAATTGTTGAACCACCTGAGCTTGAAACGCGCGCCGCCGTTTTACTGCAAAAATCTCAACTTATGGGTGTTGAGCTACCAAATGATTGCGCAATCTACATCGCCCAACGCATTAGATCTAATATTAGGGAGCTTGAAGGCGCACTAAAAAGGGTTGTTGCTAACTCTAAGTTTTCAAACACCACAATCGATATAGCGTTTGTGAAAGAATCTCTAAAAGATTTATTTGTTATTTCTGCGAAAATGGTGAGCATCGACAACATTCAAAAGACAGTTGCAGAATATTATAATATAAAGCTTTCTGATCTGCTTTCAAAAAGAAGAAGCAGGTCCATAACAAGACCTAGACAACTTGCCATGGCTTTAACCAAAGAACTAACCAGTCACAGCCTGCCCGAGATTGGGGAGTCTTTCAATGGCAGGGATCACACCACTGTTATCCATGCCTGCACTAAAATTTCTGAGTTAAGAAAAGAACTCCCATCATTAGAGGAAGACTATAGAAACTTAACAAGAACCCTTACCAACTAATGAAGGCCACTATCAGTAAAGAGTCAATCACTAAAGCCCTTTCCCTTACTGGCGGTATTGTAGAAAAAAAACAAACTCTCCCAATATTATCTAACATCCTAATTGAGTTTAAAGATAATTCTTTTAAGTTGGTTGCTACGGATTTAGAATCAGAATTAACTATTATTGGTGAAACAGACAGTTGTGAAACTGAAGGAACAACAACAGCTTCCGCCAAAAAACTAAACGATTTATGTAGGCTAATCCCTGATAAAAGTAACATAGAGCTGAACCTCTCCGGTGACAAATTAAATATATCTACTAAAAATGGAAAATATTCTTTAGCAACACTTCCAAGCAACGAATTCCCAATTTTTGAGTCTGGAGATAATTTAAATAACATAACTTTAAAAAGTCAGGATTTAAAAACACTTATCAATTCTACCTCTTTTGCTATGGGCAACCAGGATTGGAGGCATTATCTTAATGGGTTGTTTTTAAAGCTAGAGGAGGGTGTTTTAACCGCAGTTGCTACTGATGCGCATAGGCTTGCTTTAAATTGTTTAGCCAGCGTTTCTGATATAAATTTTTCTGGGATCATTCCTCGAAAGTCTGTTAACGAAATAAATCGTTTCATTGGCGAAAATAACAGTGAATTGAGTCTTGCTATAAACGATACAAGCCTGGTGTTAAATAACGATAATCTAACTTTTAAAAGCAAGCTTATTGATGGCGCTTTCCCTGACTATAATCAAGTCATTCCTACTGGAGATAGCTCTTTGCTTGATGTAAATGTAAAAGAATTTGTGAGCTCTTTAGGTAGAGTTAGCATATTGTCTAATGATAAAAACAAAGGAGTTAAGATACATCTTGTTGATAATAATATGTTTATTAGATCACATAATGCCGACAATGAGGTTGCAGAAGAAACTGTTCAGTCTAAATATACGGGAGAAGAGATAGAAATAGCGTTCAATGTAAATTATATTCAGGAGATTCTTAACAATCAAACTAATGAAACTTGCAATGTGTTGTTTTTTGGTTCAGATAAGAGCTGTCTTATCTTGCCTCCAGGAGCCGAATTTCCTAAGTATGTAGTAATGCCCCTCCTATTATAATTTGATCAAAAATATAAAATTATCCTCTTTTAGGTGTTTTGACGGAGCAAATTTTAACTTCTCTGACAGTATAAATTTTTTTTACGGTGTAAATGGCTCCGGTAAAACCTCATTGTTAGAGTCAATATTTTTATGCGGTAATGCTAAATCCTTTAAAACTAGTAAGACTGACTCACTAATAAAGGCTGGTTGTGATCTTTTTAATGTTGAAGCCACTCTTTCTGGTTCAAATAAAGTTATTTCCATTGCAAAATCCTCAAAAAATAGAATTAAAGTTAAACTAAACAACTCTATGGCTTCAGCTAAACAACTAATGGAGTGCTTACCTATAATTTCTGTAGATTCAAAAATGTTCTTTTTAGCAACAAACTCTCCAGAATACAGAAGAAAGGTTTTAGACAAAACATTATTTTTGCTATCCAAAGATTATCAATTTAATTGGTTTTCATATTATAAATCTCTAAGACAGCGAAATGCATGTTTGAGGGATGGATCATTTCAGCAAGCAAAATCACACAACCCTTTAATCGCAAAGTATGGTGAGCGTGTTAATAATATAAGATCTATATTTATAGAGAATGTTCATACAGCATTTAGATCTCTTGTTAAAACCAACTACGAGTCACCTTTCTTTGGTTCACTAAACGAATTAGATATTAAGCTATTTAGTGGTTATAAGAGCTCTAATGAAGGTTTTAATTTAGATCAATACTTTGATGATGATTGTTCAAGACGAACCACCACCAAAGGCCCCCACAAAGCTGATATTGTTCTGTCTTTGGGTGGTGTCGGTATATCTGAAATATTTTCTCGTGGTGAAGAAAAAATTTTTTCCATCGTATTTGGATTAGCGCTGGCTAAAACATTAATTGAAAATGATCAACCTTGTATTACTTTGATAGATGATATCTCATCAGAGATTGACAATAACAGGCTTATTAACTTAATTAGAATTATAGAATTATTTGATGGACAATTATTTTTTTCAAACATTTCTGATGTTTTTAATAGTACAATAGAACATAATAATTTAATTAAAAAGTTCCACATGGAACAATTCAATTAATGCCAAAAAAAACTCCAAAAGAATCAAAATACGATTCATCTAATATCCAAGTACTAAAGGGTCTAGAGGCTGTTAAAAAAAGACCAGGTATGTATATCGGCGATACTGATGATGGAACTGGACTCCACCACATGGTGTTTGAGGTGCTTGATAATTCCATAGATGAATCAATGGCTGGACACTGCTCCAAAATACTACTTAGGTTTAATAAAAATGGATCGGTGACCGTACAAGATGATGGCAGAGGCATTCCAGTTGACAAACACAAAAAAGAGAAATTGCCTGCAGCAGAGCTTATTATGACCACCTTGCACTCAGGCGGTAAATTCGACGACAACTCTTACAAAGTCTCTGGTGGGCTACACGGTGTTGGTGTTTCAGTTGTAAATGCTTTATCAAGTCAACTCAGCCTTAAAGTGTGTCGCGATGGCGGTGTTTATGAACAAAAATATAGTAATGGAAAAAAAACCACTGAACTTAAAAAAACGAAATCAACAAAAGAAACTGGTACAGAAATTACATTTCTCCCATCAAAAGAGATTTTCACATCTATAAATTTTGACATAGACATAATTCATAAACGAGTCCAAGAGCTATCTTTCTTAAATGCTGGAGTTAATATCGAAGTCCATGATTTAAGAACTGGTAAAACAAAAACTTTTAAAAAATCTGGAGGTATTCCAGGTTATGTAAATTTTCTTAGAGGAAGAAAAACTGGCCTCTGCGAGTTATTTCATTGTGAAGATATACAGAACGATATTGGTGTAGAAATTGCGCTTCAATGGAACGATTCTTATAAGGAAAATGTTTTATGTTACACAAATAATATTCCTCAAAAAGATGGAGGTACTCATTTATCAGGCTTTAGGTCTAGCCTTACTAGGGTGTTAAAAGCCTTTATAAAAAAAGAGGATTTATCAAAAAAAGCACCAGTTGAATTACTTGGTGAAGATGTTAGAGAGGGTGTAATAGCTGTAATTTCTGTAAAACTTCCCGATCCTAAGTTCTCATCTCAAACTAAAGAGAAGCTAGTTTCATCTGAGGTAGAGGGTATCGTAAGCACTGTTTTAAGCAAACACTTAAATGAATATCTTTTAGAGAACCCTAAAGAAGCAATGAACATTCTTAACAAAGTTTCTGAGGCCGCATTGGCGCGAGAAGCAGCTCGCAAAGCTCGGGAAATGACAAGGAGAAAAGGAGTGTTAGAGGTGGCTGGCTTACCTGGAAAGCTTGCAGATTGTCAAGAAAAAGATCCATCACAATCTGAAATATATCTTGTAGAGGGTGATTCAGCTGGAGGATCTGCAAAACAAGGACGAAATAGACAAAATCAGGCGATTCTTCCGTTAAAAGGTAAGATTTTAAATGTAGAAAAAGCGCGAATAGATAAGGTGTTGTCTTCACAGGAAATTGGTACGATCGTAACGGCATTAGGATGTGGCATAGGTAATGAAGATTTTGATATTGATAGTCTAAGATACCACAGAATAATAATAATGACAGATGCTGATGTTGATGGTTCACATATAAGAACTCTACTATTAACTTTCTTTTACCGTCAAATGTTCGAATTAGTTGATAGGGGCCACATTTATATTGCATTACCACCTTTGTATAAATTAACAAAGGGTAAAACGGAAGTATATTCTTCAACCGAATCGGAAAAAGATACTCAACTAAAAGAACTAAGTAAAAATAGCTCTCGGGGTATTGAGGTTCAAAGGTATAAAGGTCTTGGAGAAATGAATCCGGATCAGCTTTGGAATACTACTATGGATCCAAATAATAGAAGGATGATGCAAGTTACTCTTAAGGATGCACAAAAGGCTGATGATGCTTTTGAAATTTTGATGGGTGACCAGGTCGAGCCAAGGAGAGAATTCATCGATGCAAATGCTCTTTCTGTGGTAAATTTAGATATTTAATTACATAGACTGATAGGTTTCTTTCATCCATGTATGGATTTTGTTTGCAGTTTTTTGTTCCGGGTCTGGAAATACGGGCCCACCAATCACCATCTTAATTAAGCCAGGCTGTTTGATAAATTTTTTATTTACCCAAAATTTACCAGAGTTATGGCATATCGGTATTATCTGACAATTATTTTCATGAGCGAGCTTTATATAACTATTATTAAATTTGTTTATACCTTTAAAAGGATCGGACCTTGTTCCTTCAGGAAAAATTATTATTGAAACTCCATGATTAAGCTTCTCTGAGCCTTTATTAATAACTTTTTTAAGGCTTGATAGTTTATGTGCTCTATTTATTGTAATTGGCTTCATCTTAGCTAGTCCCCAACCAAAAAAAGGAATATAAAGAAGCTCTTCTTTAATTATACTTGCAGACGGAATTACTAATGTTTGTATAAATAAGGATTCCCAGACACCTTGATGATTAGCAACAATGATACAGGGTTTATTAGGTAGGTTTTCAATACCTGAGATTTCTAATGTTATATTGCAAATCTTTTCTAGCGAACTATTTATAAAGTTTATCCATTTTGAACTTTGCCTTTGAAGCGTAGGTAAGCTTGACCAAATTGATATGATTAAAATGTATAGAGAGAAAACTATTAATGAACTAAAAAATACAATATAAAACAGAAGAGATCGTATATATAACATTTGTTATGTTAAAATGACATATGTTTAGTTATTGATTCTACCTTTACGACATCTTGTTTCATTGTATCTCTATTTCTTATAGTAACAGTCCCCTCTGCGAGAGAATCAAAATCTATAGTAATACAGTATGGAGTTCCTATTTCATCATGTTTCCTGTAACTTTTACCAATATTACCAGTATTCTCAAGAACAATTCTTTGATCAATATCTTTCTGAAGCTTGTCTTTGAGTTCTGTTGCCATTCTCACTAACTCCATCTTATTTTTTTTTAATGGAATGACTGCAGCCTTAACCGGAGCTAGGTGTGGTTTCAACTTAAGAACTACTCTTTCTTTGCCATTCTCTAAACTTTCTTTAGTATACGCTTCATTGAGAATAGCTAAAAACGCTCTTTCAATGCCAGCTGACGGCTCAATAACATAAGGAACAAACCATTCGCCATTTTCATCTTGAATGCCAAGCTTTGATTTTGAATCTGGATTATGTTTAATCTTAGCATTTATTTTAAGTGCTTCTTGATTTTGTGAATGTGATCCGAGATCAAAATCAGTTCTATTAGCAATACCTTCAAGTTCTTCTTTTCCGTGTGGAAATTCATACATTAAGTCATATGTTTTTTTTGAATAATGGGAAAGCTCATCAGATGGCACATCGTATATTTCTAACTTATCTTTACTAACTCCTTGTGCATCCCACCAATTTAATCTTTGTTCTAGCCATTCCTCTAATGCTTTGTCAGCATCATTTGGTTTTACAAAATATTCAAGTTCCATTTGTTCAAATTCCCTTACTCTGAATATAAAATTTCTTGGAGTAATTTCATTTCTAAATGCTTTACCAATTTGTGCTATACCAAAAGGAAGGCTAGGTGAAGAAGAATCCATGATGTTTTTGAAATTAGTAAAGATTTGTTGTGCTGTTTCTGGTCTTAAGTATGCAAAATTATTATTGTCTGCTACAGGACCAATATTAGTCTTGAACATAAGGTTAAAATCTCTAGGCTTTGTTAATGCGGTAGAACCACATAGTGGGCACTTACTATCTTTTATAAAATCAGCCCTGTGGCGCGCCTTACAATCTTTACAGTCTATCAATGGATCTGTAAATGTTTCTTCATGACCTGAGTAATTTAATACCAGTGGATGGGTAAGAATGGATGCATCTAAACCAAATATATTCTCATTCTTATATACAATGTCGCTCCACCAAGATTCACGTATATTTTTCTTAAGCTCAACACCTAATGGACCAAAATCATATACACCCTGAAGACCACCGTATATGCTGTTTGATTGAAATATGAAACCTCTTCTTTTAGATAGGGATACGAGGCTGTCCATTGATTGTGCTACCATTGATTAATCCTGATTTAAATTATATACCTTTATGAACTAACTAATTTTTTTATGAGAACAATATTATTATTTTTTACATTATTGGGTTTGAAAGCAGGTACAAGAGCAGTAGTTTTTTTATCTAAAATTTTTATGCCGATCATAAAAAAAACAGATTTATATAAGATTACAATTAGCAATATAAAAATTGCCTTTTCAGATAGAAACCATTCCTTTCAGTCAAATTTAGCCAATGAAAGTATATGCAATAGCCTAGTCTCTTTTTATGAAACATTATATGCATGGTCTAGAGGACCTGAGATATCAGAACAACATATTAAGAAAATTAAAAATAGATATTTATTTGATTTCAACCGACAACAACCACAATTACTTTTTTCTTTTCATAATAGGAGTATTGACTTTTTATTATCTTGGATAATTGTTAAAAAACCCTGTTTTACAATGTATACAAAATTTAAGAATAGGCTCATTAACGATTACGTAATCAAGTTTAGGTCTTTCAACAATTCTTCTCCTGTTGAAGCAAACTTGAGCGGTGTTAAGCAAATGCTAATTTCTCTAAAAGAAAATGGTACTGTTAATATAGCTGCGGACCAAGTACCACAAGATGGGATGGGCCAATTTTCAACCTTTTTTGGTCAAAAATGTTATTCAACTAATATTGTTTCAACATTATCAAAAAAAATAAACATTAACCCAACACTTATTTTTCTATCAAAAGGAGAGGTCGGATATGAGGTTGTATTTAAATCTACCACTTCCGATATTTTAGGAGTTGATGGTGCAAACGTTATGCATCAGATATTTGAGAATGAAATATTAAACAAGCCTGAGGAATATGCTTGGGAATACAAAAAATATAGAAAAGTAAAAGAAAACAGTAATATTTATAAATAATTACCTTCTCCAAAATGCAGGAGTTAAAACTACTAACAAAGTAAAGATTTCCAACCTACCCAAAATCATTGCAAAACACAATGTGATCTTAGTCATGGTGCCCAAGGATCCGTAATTTTCTGAGACTGCTCCAAGACCAGGCCCAAGATTATTTAGAGTTGCGCCTACTGCTGAAAAAGCACTCTCAAAATCTAATCCAGAAGACAGGACTAACATTAACAGCATAATGAAGGTAATTACATATATTGTAAAAAAGCCCCAAACTTTTTCAGAAATCGATGCATCGATTACTTTTTTACCTATTTTGGTTGTCACAACTGCTGACGGATGAATGATCTTTGTAATCTCTTTTTTGGCTTGATTAATGATTATCAATACTCTCCATGCCTTTAGGCCTCCGCCAACAGAGCCAGAACAAGCTCCTATGAATGCACCTACTAATAGTAAAAACGGAACAAATCCAGGCATAAATGAATACTCTTCTGTCACAAAACCAGAAGTGGTCACGATTGATATAGTTTGGAAAATAATATGCCTAAGGCTAGATAAATCGAGATTATCAATGATCAAATAATAGAAGGAAATTATGATAATAATCCCTAAGATTATTAGAAAGAAAAATCTTAACTCTGGGTCATAAAAATGCTTTAACCGCTTGCCATGAAATATCAAATAATAATGCAACGAAAAGGATGTAGCAGATAGCAGCATAAATATAATACAAACTATTTCAATGTAGACGTTATTAAAGAACCCAATACTTTGATCATGGGTAGAAAAACCTCCAATAGAGACAGTTGATAACGCATGAGATACAGCATTAAAGGTATCCATACCCGCAAGCACATATGCAACAAAACATAGCACGGTTAATCCTATATATATTTTCCACAGTGCAGCTGCAGACTCTCTAATAGTGGGCGTCAGCTTTTCAGAAGAATCAAACCCTGGCGCATCCATTTTAAATAACTGGCTGCCGCCTATACCAAAGCTTGGCATTATAGCAACTACAAGTATGATCAATCCCATACCTCCGATCCATTGAAGCAGTTGTCTATAAATAAGTAGAGATTTTGGCAGATCTTCAAGAGCTGTTAATACTGTTGCGCCAGTTGTTGTCACCCCTGATATCGATTCAAATACCGAATCCACGATGGTTATACCGCTCAAAACAAATGGAATAGATCCAACCATACCAAGAACAAACCAAAATAATATAGTTATAATAAACCCTTCTGTGATCCTAATTTCTTTAAGCGAGCCTCTAGAAAGCAACCAAAGGAATAAGCCAAAAGTAAATACAATTATAAAAACAAATACATATATTTGATGGTTATCTTCACTATAAATAATACCGATCATAAACGGTACAAGCATTACAAAACTAAATGCTATTAATAGCACTCCAAAAAGATTAATTATTGGTTTAATGTTCAATTTATTTGATTGCTGAAGAGCGCTTCAATTTGATCTTTGTCCGTTTTACCATTGATGAAAACAATTATGTGATCATTCATCTCAACATTGATATTCTTGCTAGGGGTAAAAATAGACCCATTTCTAACAATTGCTCCCAATACAGCATTTTTAGGAAGTGGCATATCCCTATAAGTTTTTCCAAACAAATCCTTTGTCTTATGGTTATTATGAATGACACCTTCAAGCGCTTCTGCCCCAGATGTCATATTTAGTAAAACTTCTTGAGGTAGGTCTGCTGATGATAAGTGTTGCATAACCAGAGATACAGTCATTCTTTGAGGCGAGAGAGCCAAATCTACAAAACTTTTTGGCAATATATTTATATAAGCATAGTTATTAAGGATTATGAGTGTTTTCCTTGCACCTAATTTTTTAGCAAGAAATGCAGACATTATGTTTGTTTCGTCATCATCAGTAAGCGCACAAAAGACGTCTATATTTTCTATATTTTCACTACGCAGTAATTCTTCATCTGATCCATCTCCATTAAGCACAATGGCTTTATTAAGATCTTTTGAGAGCATCTCACATCTCTCAAGTGATGTCTCAAGCACTTTCACTTTATATTTATTTTCAAGAGAT
>Ga0208390_1000255_pt1 | contig 18174 bp, 18 predicted proteins | sample Knorr_S7_td_Surf_FD_185594 | JGI IMG/M metagenome (GOLD analysis project Ga0208390, IMG submission 185594) | Marine microbial communities from Southern Atlantic Ocean transect - Knorr_S7_td_SurfaceA_ad_6m_LV_A (SPAdes) (version 2) | ecosystem: Environmental > Aquatic > Marine > Oceanic | place...
CCTTTTTCTTTACCTTCAAATATAAAAGATCTTTTATCAGGAAGTATAATTTCTAACGAACCTCTACGTAGATTTTTTAAAATTACCGAAACTCCATTGAACCATCTTGGTAATCTTGTTTTACTCTCTACATTATCTTCCTTCACCTATTAACCCCCTTTTTTAAACCATATTTGTTGCTTACCCACTCAGTATAAGAATGAAATCGTATACCCTTTAAGAATAGTCTAAGTGCATGCCAATGAATTGCAAGAATTACTTTAATACCCATTAGAGGGTGAGTTATTAAAGTTAAAAGTAAATTAAAATCAGTTAGCTCTTTATAAACTCCATTTTGTGTAGCTATCAAAATGTCACCATCTCCTCCTTCCTCTTTTATACGTATGGCTATTCTTTTATTAGGTGGATATATTGAAAAATGATAATTCTGATTCATATCAATAAAAGGTGATACATACATTTCTTTTTTTTGGGAATGTCTTATAGCTCCATCTTTATCAATTTTAGCTTCAAAAACATAAGGAACTTGATCGCCAAACGTATTTTTTACTTCATAAATAATAGATTTTAAAATTTTTTTATCATAACAAAAATAAACTGATAAAGGATTAAACCCTAAACCCATAATTCTTGGAAAACTTAATAAAAATATTTTACTAGCCTTCGGAAGGTTATTTTTAATGAGTAATGAATTAACCCAGGGCTTTAATTTATTTTTAGTCCTACTTCCATGATCTTTATTAAAAAAAGAAATCAAACCAAACTTATTTAATTTTAACAATTTAAAATGATTCTTCTTATTGTCTATAAAATCCAAATCTAAAAATAAACTGAAAACTCTATAATTGAATTTATGCTTTTTCGGAACTAATCTCATATGCATAATATTTCCAACATAAATACAATTTTTCATGACATAAATCTAAAAATTATGATTTTAATATTTAATACTATTTTAGCCATTCAGGTAAACTATTAAATTTTTTTGAAATGTTTATTGCAGATTCAAAACCATCCTCATGAAAACCATTTCCTAACCAAGCCCCCGCAAACCAAACCCCATTTTTTCCCTGTATTTTATTAATTTCTTTTTGAGCCCCTACCGTCTCTATGTCAAAAAGAGGATGAGTATAATCAGTTTCATAATAAATTTTATTTTCGTCAATATCGTCCTGTGGATTCAGTGATACAAAAAAAGGGTAATCTTTATTGATATTTTGTAATCTATTCATCCAATAAATTACACCTGGAGGATCTTCTTTAAAATCATTCAGTCCACTATTTACAAAATTCCAACTTGACCATACTTTTTTTAGTCTTGGCATTACTTTGAGATCTGAATGTAATACAGCTTTATTTTTTGAAATTTTAAATTTTGAAAGAATTTTACTTTCAGATGGTGTTTGATTACTAAGAATATTTTTAATTATTATTGGAGATATTGCAAAAACCACTTGATCAAATTCTTCCCGCTGACCTTTAGAAAAATGGATCAAACACTTATTTTGAAGCCTTTCGACTTTTATAACATAGGCATTAAGCTTTGATTTTATTCTTACATTGTTAATAATTTTGTTAACGTATTGCTCCGAACCGTTTGCAATAGTTCTCCATTTTTGGGCTGGCTTTAGACCAGTCATTAAATCATGATTAATGAAGAAGTTTACAAACTTATCAGCAGGAAAATCTAAAATATCGTAAAGACTTGTTGACCAAATAGCACCTGCCATTGGAAGTATAAGATGATCAATAAAAAACTTACTATAATTATTTTGCACAAGAAACTCATTAAGGGTTAATCCTTTCAGATCACCTCTGCCAAGTTGTAATGGCGCCTCTTTATTAAACCTTAAAATTTGAATTAAACATTTTATATATCCATAATTAAAGAAATTTTTACGCTGAGCAAAAAGTTTATTTAAATTATCACACGCGTATTCAAAATTCTTATTATTAAATGAAAAACCAAGAGACATATCAGACCAGATGGTATTAATTTTTAAGTATGATAATAATCTGGAAAAGTAAGGATAGTTATTGTTATTATAAACAATGAAACCTGTATCAACTTTGAATTGTTTATCTTCTTTATTTATTGTAATTGTATTTGAGTGACCACCAAATCTATTTTCTTTCTCAAAAAGATATACCTCATGATTTTCACTAAGTATTAATGCTGAACCAAGCCCAGAAATACCCGCTCCAATTACTGCAATTTTTTGGCTTTTCATATATTATTCGTAAAATGTTAAATTAATGATTTGGTTAGTATTTTAATTATTATAAAATTCAACATTTTAAATTTTCTCTGATTTAAACAATATATGACATATTATAATATTTGATCTAATGCTTCTATTAATGAGTCTATTTCTTTAGACTTCGTATAATGGACAAAGCTTAATCTAAGCACACCTGCAGGTAATTCAATACCTAACGATTCAAGTAATCTTACAGCATAGAAATCACCGGACCCAGCCATAAGTCCTTTCTTATTTAATTGTTGAACTACTCTATCTACATCACCTTTGATATCAATAGAAATAGTTGGAACTTTCTTGTCTATAGCAAGATCCATATTACCTAAAATTTTGACTCCTTTTTTTTGTTTTAAAAAATTAAAAAGAGGCAACAGAATTTCACTTTCAGCCTCACGCTGTAATTTACCTATTCTTTCTGCTTTTAAATGAGTAGCTATTTCTTCATTATCTTTAAAATGATGCCTATCAATTTCTTCAATGTAATCAACTATTCCAGCAACGGATGCAATTTGCGCATGATCAGGACCAGCTGGTGTTAGAGTTTTAGTTGGGTCTTTAGCATTAAAATAATGTCCTTGCACTGGTAACAACCTATTTAAATTTTCATCAACATACATTATACCTAAATGAGGTCCATAAGTTTTGTAAGTTGAAAACATGTAAATATCACATCCAATTTTTTTAATATTAGGAAATGAATGTGGAACATAACTAACTCCATCTACACAAGTATAAGAACCATTTTCTTTTGATAATTCACATATTTTCTCAACAGGATTAATTTCACCTATGATGTTTGAACAATGTGGGAAAGTAACCAAACAAACATCTTTATCCAAAATTTTTATTAAATCATCTAAAACCAAAGATCCTGTATTTTTTCTAACCTTCCATTCTTTTACAATATATCCAAAATTTTTTAATCTTCTCCAAACACCAGAGTTTGCTTCATGATCCTGATTGGTTACTATAATGACTTTTCTATCAGTTTGGAGATCTTTGAAGGCATTTGCTAAAACATAGGTATTTTGACTAGTTGAAGGACCAAAATGTAGACTACTATTACTTACATTCAATAAAGCAGCCATTCTTGATCTGGACTCATCCATTTCTTCACCAGCTAACTTTGAAGAATTAAATACCCAATAAGGTTGAACTCTTCTCTGATTATGATATCTACTAAGTCGTTCAATTACTTGCTTAGACATAAAACTACCCCCCGCATTTTCGAAGAAGCCATTGCCTACTACTTCCTTGAATCGAAAACTGGGAAATTGTTTTCTTACAAAATCAACATCTAACCTATTCAATTGAAAAACCTTTCGCTAAAGGTGTATTCAATTTTATGTATAAATAAAAATTCAATAAAAGTTTTCAAAACCTTAAGAACGTCCTTGCCCTTTAGATAACGAATTTACCAGACAAGCCATATTCCCATGAGGATGTTTATTATCATGCATTAATTGATGTGCATGTCCTATTTGGTCAAAACTATAGGTTTCAGACAAACATGGATCAACTTTTTTTGCTATTACTAATTCATTGACTTCCCTAGATTGTTCATCATTAGCTACATGTGAACCTTGAAGTCTTTTTTGTTGCATCCAATGATACCTTAGATCTAAAGAAACATTGTAACCAGTTGTACCAGCACAGATAACAACCATTCCACCTAAATCACAAACATAGCAAGAGGTAGGCAATGTAGCTTCTCCTGGATGTTCGAAAACTATTCTAGGGTTTTTACGTTCACCTATAATATCCCAAATAGCTTTCCCAAAAGCCCTAGCTCCTGAAACCCAATTTTTAAAATCTGCAGAGTCCGTATCTGGCAAAACACCCCAATGATCAAAATTATTTCGATTTATCACTCCTACAGCACCCTTATCTAAGCAAAATTGTCTTTTATCCTCACTTGAAATAACTGCAACTGGTTTGCCGCCCAAAGCAGCAACAATTTGAAGAGCCAAAGCACCAAGACCTCCAGCTGCACCCCAGACTAAAACGACATCATCTTTTTCAACAGTATGCCCAGTCCATCCCATTAATTGACGATAAGCTGTTGAGGCACATAGCATATAACAGGCAGACTCTTCCCAAGTTAAATGTTTTGGCTTTTTTAATATTTGATGAGATTGTGCCTTAGCAAATTGGCAGTAAGACCCATAATTTGTTTCATATCCCCATACTTTTACACTGGGTGCAAGCATAGGATCTTTCCCCGAAACAACCCAAGGATCATCAGGAGCCCAAGTTCCCGAATGAATAACAACTTCTTCTCCAACTTTTACATTATTTACCTCACTACCAATGGCCCAGACAATTCCAGAAGCATCAGAACCACCCGCATGAAAATCTTCTGGCTCTCCCTTTTTTTGTCTAATTGCTATAACATCTATAGGATAACCTAGAGCAGCCCAGACGTTGTTATAATTTATTCCAGTTGCCATAACATAAACTAAAACATCTTTTGGTCCTAGAGTTGGAACATCTATTATTTCTCTTTTCCAAGCATCTTTTGGAGCTCCAAATCTATCTTGTCTTACTAAAAAAGCATGCATTTTCTTTGGAACTACACCTAATTGCGGTTTATCACCTAACTCATAAACTTCTTTTTCAGCCAATTTCTTCTCCTTGTTTAATTTATTTACTCAAATTTTAATTAGGCCCGTGCCAGTCAATTTGGCAAATTTCTGAACTCAAGCCTTTAAAATCCCATACTCTGCCAAAAGCTCTTACTCTTCCCTTATCTGCAGCAGATACTGTAATATCAGAACCCATCCAGTATCTCGTATTTTTAACCATGACCTCTTCATTAGGATCATTACCAACTATAGGAGTAATTGAACCTTGTATCTTATTGCCAACAGTTAAATGCCTTGTTTTACCCTCTGTAGTATATGAAATAGCAGCACTTTCAACACCCATAATTTCACTTACTAATTTTGTAAATAGTCCAGTAGTACCCCTAGCTTGCCCACTTAATATTTTAACTAATCCATCGTAAGCTTCCGTACTAGCATTTTCATCAATAAATACTGCGGCCTTCCAGTTACCTCTGGCCATTCTACCAGGAATTTCTAACATCATTGCTACATTGATACCTGATAAGTCATATTTATCATAGAATCCCTCATCAATTCTTATACCAGCCCAAGCTTGGCAAAATCCTTCTGTAGGTGGGTGTTTTCCTAAACTAACAACACACGGACAAAATACAGTGCAATTACAATTTAATATTAATTCTCCTTTTATTTTCCACTTTTTTAAAAAGGCTGTTAATACTGGCTTCATTTATAATTTCCTTCTAAATAAAATTCGATATAACAACTATTGATCCAGAAATCAAAAGTAAAAGAGATAATGGCAAAGTTACGTAACGTCCATAATCTGGAAGTTTTTCAGCTATCATGACTAATGTTGCTAAACCCATAAAACCCAAATTCATCACTCCACCGACAAATGCAAGCATCATAAGAAGCCAACAGCAACCTAAACAATATAAACCTACTCTTAAACCAACAATAAAAGAAGCTATAAAACTACCATTCCAATCATTTAAAAAAAATAAAAGTGGATGCCTACATCTGTGTAAACATGCTTTTTTTAGATCAGAAAATTGATAAATGGCTGCAAGAAAAAGTAAAGTAACAGAGGGAATAAAATGTATAAAAATACCATCAGATTTTACCAAACTTAATTGTGTTAAATAAATTTGTAATAAAGATGCGACACCAGAGAAGATGACCCAAACTACGATAAATCCAAATAAAAGCGAGACAAATCCGAAGTTCGATACATTATGTAAGTTACTCAAATCACCAAAAGTTTTTAATGTGGGTTGTATTGTGGGAACCATCATTGCTATACCCATTAAGGACCACATAAGAAACGCATAGGGCCAATCACTCATTTTATTTATGGGTTGACATAACGTAGATAGAAATTCTGATCCATAAAAATTTTCAATACTTGCTGCATTATCTGAGGCTAGTATCATTAAAAATATTAAGATCCAACTGATGATTATTAATAAGTAAAAAAATAGCCAACTTACCTCTATATAATGTTTTTGGAAGTATTGCATTTTTATTTTCTTTGGAGATGTTTAATTTTTTACAATATATTTTTTTTTTCATCTTTTTGTAATAATAATTTTTACAATAATGAAGTATTTTTTTAAATATACCTCACCACTCATAAATATCAACAACTACCAACAAATTAAATTTAATTAATTTAATAAAATTATTTCAACCAAATTTTTATAAATCCTTGAGTTGTTTAGATTAACTCAATAAAAAATAGAAAGTGTGATTGATTTACTTTCTTAATTTAGAAGTGCAAAGATAATCCATTATTTTTTATCTGATTTAATGGTGTAAATTTAGTGAGATCAATATCTTCTACTGCAGATTTATATTCTTCTAAAGTAGGTGTTCTTCCCAAAATAGCAGATAAAACAACTACAGGAGTAGAGGCAAGTAAAGATTCGCCCTTTTTGTTTTCTGAGTCTTCAACTACTCTTCCCTTAAACAATCTAGTAGATGTAGCTAGTACGGTGTCACCTTTAGCTGCCTTTTCTTGATTCCCCATACACAGATTGCAACCTGGCCTTTCTAAGTATAAAATATTTTTATAATTTTTTCTTGCAGTATTTTTTGGGTTATTATCATTAAACTCAAATCCAGAGTATTTCTGTAAAACATCCCAATCACCATCATCCTTTAGTTCATCTATAATATTGTAGGTTGGAGCGGCCACTATTAATGGAGCCTTAAATTCTACTGTTCCTGTTTTTTCTTCTAGGTTTTTTAACATTTTAGCAACTATTTTTATGTCACCCTTATGAACCATACAAGAACCAACAAAACCTAAATCTACTTTCTTGTTAGCTTTATAATAGGAAATTGGTCGTATAGTATCATGTGTATACCTTTTAGATATATCAATATTATTAACGTCTGGATCAGCTATCATAGGTTCGTCTATGATATCTAGATCAACTATAACTTCTGCAAAATATTTTGCGTCTTTATCTGGTGAGATTGCTGGTATTTTACCAGATTTAATTTCTTGAATTCTTTTTTCAGCTATTTTTATTAATTTATGAAGTGTCTTATCCTCGTTATCCATTCCTTTATTTATCATTAGAAGAATTCGTTTTTTTGAAATTTCAAGAGATTTTATCAAGGTTTCATCACTAGAAATGCAAATCGATGCTTTAGCCTTCATTTCAGCTGTCCAATCAGTGAAGGTAAAAGCTTGATCTGCTAGCAAAGTTCCTATGTGTACTTCTATAACTCTTCCTTGAAAAACATTTTCACCAAATTGATCTAACATTTGAGCTTGAGTAGAGTGTACAACATCTCTGAAATCAATGTGATTTTTTAACATACCATTAAAGGTAACTTTAACTGTTTCAGGTATCACCATTGATACTTCACCGGTTGCAAGTGCAAGAGCAACTGTTCCAGAGTCTGCTCCAAAAGCAATTCCCTTTGACATCCTGGTATGAGAATCACCTCCAATTATTATTGACCAATCGTCTACTGTTAGGTCATTTAATACTTTATGGATAACATCAGTCATAGGATGATATTTTTCTTTTGGATCTCGGCCAGTAATTAAACCAAAATCGTTCATAAATTTCATAAGTTTGGGTATATTATTCTGAGCCTTTATATCCCAAACAGAAGCAGTATGACATCCTGATTGATAAGCACCATCAACAGAGTCTGAAATTTTTGTAGCTGCCATAGCCTCGAGTTCTTGGGAAGTCATAAGACCTGTTGTATCCTGAGAACCAATAATATTAACCTTAACCCTTACGTCAGAACCACTAAGTAAAACAGTATTTTGTGGTATATCTATTGCATTTTTATTAAAGATTTTTTCAACAGCTGTTAACCCTTTTCCATCAGCAAGTTTCATTTTTGATTGAGCAAATGTAATTTTATTATTTATACCAAGAACATTAGAAGCAAGGCTTTGTAATTTTTTTCCAAAAATAATCGAATAAGAGCTTCCAGCTCTTATGAATTCCATTTTTTGTGGAGTAAAAGATGAGGAGATGTCTACTAGTTCCTTACCATCTTCACCATAAAGTTTTTTCTCCTTTGTGTTTATGACTAAAACTGTTCCTGTATCTACACTGTAAGACTGCTCAAGAATAGGTTCCCCATCATTGTTTAAGATAACATTTCCGTCATTATCTCGTTTCTTTTTCCAATTTTTTAAGTCAATTCCTATTCCTCCAGTTACCCCAACTGTTGTCATAAATATTGGTGAAATTCCATTTGTCCCAGCAACAATTGGAAAATAGTTAACAAAAGGTATATATGGACTAGATTTTTTCCCGGTCCAAAGAGCTACATTATTAATACCGGACATCCTTGAGGAACCAACACCCATTGTTCCCTTTTCTGCCACTATCATGATCCTCTTATCAGGATGAAGCTCTTTAAGTTTATTTATTTCATCTTGAGCAGTTTTTGAAATAAAACATTGACCATGTAATTCCCTATCAGACCTAGAGTGAGCCTGGTTACCTGGAGAAAGTAAATCAGTTGAGATGTCGCCTTCTGCAGCAACATAAGTTACAATTTTTAATTCCTCCTCTACATTGGGTAAACTAGTAAAAAATTCAGCATTTGAATAGCTTATCAATAATTCCTTGGCTATTTCATTACCACCTTTGTATGCTTCTATTAATCTATTAGTATCATGTTCATAAAGAAAAATTTGGGACTTCAAGATTTGAACTGATTTTTCTGCAGTTTTCTTGTTTTCTCCAAGTGAAAGATCTAAAAGAACCTCAATAGATGGACCCCCCTTCATGTGTGAAAGAAGTTCAAGTGCAAAGGTTTGGGTGATTTCTTCTATTTGAATTTTACCTGTTATGATTTCCTTTAAGAAATCTGCTTTTACTCTCGCAGCAGACGTTGTTCCTGGAAGAGTATTATATATTAATAAGTTTAAAGCATTATCTCTTTCCTTGTTTTTTTTATTCTTTATTTTAGAAACAATTTCGCTTGTTAGATCTCCACTATCAATAGGTTTAGGAGATAATCCAATTTTCTTTCTTTCTGAAATTTCATTTAAATAAGCATTATATAAGCTCATTTTATTGTCCCATTATACAATTAAAGTAATTCTATTTATACTTACAATCATAAGCTTTCAAGTAATAAACTTATTTTAAATATTGATTTAAATGCAAATAAATGGATACAAACTTTAATTAGCAAATATTAAATGTAAATAAAAAGAATTTTTTATTTCAGAGAATTAATTTCCTTAAAAATTTTATGACACATATTTTAATATTAATTATTTCAAAAAATTGATTACTATGTATATAAAATAGTAAAAAATCTCAGATAAAAAATTTAGTTTTCTATAAATATGAAATTAAAAAAATGAATTTAATAGGATCCTCATTATCATGCAAAAGAGATGGAAAATTGATTTTTTCAGATCTAAGTTTTAAAATTAAATCCGGTGATGTTTGCTTTATTAAAGGACCTAATGGTTCAGGCAAATCGACACTCCTCAGATTATTAGCAGGCTTTATTAAAGTATGGACTGGTAAAATCAGTTTAAATAATGAAGATATAACAAATAGGAACGATATAATTTATAATAATTTTTTTTACATAGGACATAGTAATTCTCTGAAGAACTATCTAACAGTAAAACAGCAAATTGATTTCTGGGAGGGTATCTCAGAAAAAAAATATAACTTTGAGGCGGACTCATTTAATTTGAAAAGAATTCTTAATAGAAGAATTTATGAATGCTCCGAAGGTCAAAAAAGAAGAGTAGGTTTATCAAGATTATCAATAGATAATAAGAAAGTTTTGCTTTTAGATGAACCTACAACTTCATTAGATATTGAAAATGTAAGTAGATTAAAAAATTATTTAAAAGATCATCAAAAAAAAGGAGGTATAGCAATAGTGGCGTCTCATGAAGCCTTCATTTCGTCGAATAATCAAGATATAATTTTGACCTTAAATCCACCAAAGAACCGCGAAAGAGATCCTTTCATTTAATCCTATGAAATTGAGTTTTCACCTTTTAAAATATGAGTTACTTTTTGCATTAGCAAATAAAGGCATATTACTTTCAACAAGTTTTTTTATTATTTTAATTTTAATAGTTGGTATTGGATTTGGTCAAATTGGAGAAAGTTCCGAAAAAACTTTATTAGCAATAATTTGGATTGCCATTTCTCTTTCTTCTCTACTTTCAATTAAAACAATGTTTCAGGAGGATTTTGATGATGGTACTCTTGACTTATATATCTTATCAAATACGTCGATAGAAACAATTATCTTTATTAAATCAATTGTTCATTGGATAACAACCAATTTACCTATTATAACCTTAATACCTTTAATCAGTTTTCCTCTAGGTATCACAATATACCATTCTATATTAATTTGTTTTGTAATGCTATTATCTACACCCGCTTTAAGCTTCATTTCAACAATCGGAGCTGCTTTGACTTTAGGTGAAAAAGGAGGGAATTTATTAATTTCAATATTTATACTTCCTACTTTTCTTCCTATTATTATATTTGGAATGAAAATATCTCTCTTAATAACAAATTCAACCTACGACATCATGGCACATTTAATTCTTTTTGCTTTATCATTGATATGTATTGCAATTACCCCTTTTATCACTTCACTAATAATTAAAATTCATTACACATGAGATAACCAATGATCAAATTTAGAAAAAACATATGGGAGTTTGCAAATCCAAATAATTTTTTAAGTATAGCAAATAAAATCATACCTTTTTTTTTGATATTAACAATTATAACCTTATCTCTAGGCCTAGTATGGGGCCTATTTTTTACACCAGATGATTACAGGCAAGGATCATCAGTAAAAATCATTTTTATACATGTACCAACTGCTTTTCTAGCAATTAATATATACTTCATGATGCTTTTAGCATCAATTATTTGGTTAATAAGAAGGCACCATGTTAGTTTAATAGCTGCAAAATCAGCAGCATTAATTGGCCTAATTATGACTTTGTCAGCCGTATTAACTGGAGCAATTTGGGGAAAGCCAATTTGGGGTACATATTGGGCTTGGGATCCAAGACTAACTTCCTTTGCAATTTTATTAATGTTTTATCTTGGATATTTGTCAATTTGGCAGACTATGAAGTTCAGTGATAAAATAGGAGACTTATCATCTTGGCTTTGTATAGTTGGTTCTATTTTCGCACTTCTTTCAAGATATGCTGTGTTTTTTTGGGATCAAGGTCTTCATCAGGGACCATCCCTATCATTAGATAAAGAGGAAAATATTGATAATGTATTTTATTTTCCTCTTATTATATGCATTATAGGGTTTGTATTATTGTTTTTGACTTTGTTATTAATAAGAATAAAGACAGAAATACAAAAAAGAAAAATTAATATTTTATTAAATGCTAGGGATGGTTAATGTTGGATTTTGGCAAATATACTTTTGAAATATTAATTTCTTACATAGGAACATTTTCTCTTGTAGCTATTGTAATTGTATCTACCTATTTAGACGCAAAAAAAGTAAAAAGAGAGCTCAAAAATTTAGATATTGATAATTTAAATGATAAATAAAAAAATCAATTTTTTTAAATTTTTTCCTCTTTTAATTTTTTTTTTATTAATCCTAATAGCTTTTTTTGCATTACAAAAATATGATAGGGAAAGCCTACCATCTGTTTTAATTGGTAAATCTCCCCCACCACTTGTGCTTGAAAACTTAGGAAATTACGATTTAGTAAGCAAAAAAGATTTAGATTCTATAGAGGACAATAAAATCAGGTTAGTTAATTTTTGGGCTAGTTGGTGCCCACCTTGTAGAGTAGAACATCCTCAACTAGAAAGATTATCAGAATTAGAAAACGTTGAACTTTATGGAGTAAACTACAAAGATAAAAAAAATTCAGCCCTTAACTTTTTAAAAGAGTATGGAAATCCGTTTCTTAAAATTGGAACAGATCAATCAGGAAGAAATGCCATAGAGTGGGGTGTTTATGGGGTACCTGAGACATTTGCAATTGATCAAGAAGGTAGGGTTTTATTTAGACATGCCGGTCCAATTACAAAAGAGATAATGAAAACAAAATTTTATAAATTCATTAATCAATAATCGAATATTAATCTAAATCTTTATTTATTTTATTTGAATATTTATTGAATAAATTAAACTGCATTGCCATAAATATAATCAAGAGAATTGGTAAACCAAATGTTTTAAAATTTACCCAAAAGTCTTGAGAAAAAAATCTCCAGATAATCTCATTAGTTAAAGCAAGTAAAATAAAAAACCCTGCAAATCTCTTACTCAAAAGAAACCAGCCTTCTTCATTCATTGGTATTGCTGAACCCATTAAATATTTTATATAACTTTTTTTATTTAATAACCCGTAAACTAACACTGCAGAAAAAATCAGATAAATAATTGTTGGTTTCATTTTGATAAATACAGGATTATTTAACCAAATTGTTAATCCTCCAAATACAACAACCAAAATGGCCGTAATTAAAGGCATTTTTGCTATTTTTTTTGTTTGTAACCAGCTAATAAATAAAGCAATTAAAATTGCTGGCACAAATATTTTAGTTGCAAATATTATCTTAAACAGATTTGCTGCATCTATATCATTTACTATATTTTCAGGTATTGGTGCTTTATAGTAACACACAAAAAATATAATTAGTGGACCAATTTCTAAAACTAATTTTGAAAAAGGTCTTTCCTTATTATCTTCATTCACTGTGCAGTACTCCTATGTTATATAATAAAATCAACATAATTTTTATGCTGAAATTTACTTTAGTTAAATAGTATCATTGTCCAAACCAACAATAACCTTTGAAAAGAGTTTAGGATCAAAAATTTCCAAATCATCAATTTTTTCACCTAAACCAATTCTATATATAGGTAAGTTGAACTTATTTGTAACACTTACTAATACTCCACCCCTTGCTGTTCCATCTAATTTAGTCATAACAATCCCAGTTAAACCTGCAGTTTTTGAGAATATTTCCACTTGAGAATTTACATTCTGACCAGATGTAGCATCTAGCACAATAATACAATTGTGAGGTGCAGTTGGATCTTGCTTTTTTATTACTCTAATAATTTTTTCAAGTTCTTCCATTAAATCTGTTTTATTTTGAAGTCTTCCAGCTGTATCAATTAGAAGTAGGTCATATTTACCTTTCTTTGATTCTTCTATTGCTTTATAAACAACTGAGGCAGGATCACTCTTTTCCTCCCCCTTTATTATAGGAATCCCAGCACGTTCACTCCAAATTGAAAGTTGTTCAACAGCCGCTGCTCTGAAAGTATCAGCAGCAGCCAGTATTACCTTATTACCATTTTCTTTTTCTTGTTTTGCAATTTTACCTATGGTTGTGGTTTTTCCAGAGCCATTAACGCCGACGAAAAGCCAAATATTAAGCTGATCATTTTTAATCTCAGTAATAGTTTTTGGAGCATTCATAATTTCATAAATTTCACTACTGATTAGTTGTTTTAATTGAGTGATATCTAGTTCCTTTGAAAAATTTTCTTTTTTTATTTTTTCAACTATAAAGGATGATGTAGCCACACCAAGATCAGAAGAGATCAAAAGGTCTTCAATCTCAGTAAGCATAGTGTCGTCTAACTTCCTTCTTTTTGTTACTTTTTCTACAGATTTAATTATTTTCTTGAAGAAACTAGGTTTTTTTTCTTGTATCTCTATTTGTTTTTCATCAAGTTCAATATTGGTCTTCTTATTTTTTTCAAAAAAAGAAGGCTGCTTTTCAGTGACTTTATTTCTTTTTTCATCCTTAATGCTTGTTGTTTCTATTTCTTTTTTTTGTTTCCTTAAGTCTTCTTTTATATTTAATGAAATGTGATTATTGGAATCTTCATTCTCATTATTATGTTGATTGAGGATTTCATCTTTTTGTTTATCAACAATCTCTTCTAAACCATTGTTTAATTTTGATGATGTAGAAAATAATTTTTCCTTTAATTTTCTAAAGAATTTCATTAAGTATCCTATTTATTAATTATAAGAAGTTGTAACATTTCTAATAATAAGAAAACTATTTGTTACTTTTTACTTCAACTTCAACTGTATCTTCACTAAATTCGATTGATAATTCATGAGCATTAATAGCAGAAGTTTTACTAGTAACCAAATTCATTTTTTTGTCTCTAATAATCGAATATCCTCTTGCAAGTGTTCTTTTATAACTTAAGGCACTATAAATTTTATATAAATTGTCTATGTAGTTTTTTTTTGTATCTAAAACATTTTTGAATAAAAGATTTATTGATTTCTCTATCTTTACTAAGCCATCTTTTCTAAATCTAATATCTTTTAATAAACTATTTTTTTCAATCGTAGACAAATTTAACTTAAATAGATTTTCTCTTTTCCTTTGTAAATAACTAAGAAGAATATTTGGGAATTTTATCATTAAAATATCGAAGCGCTGATTAAAATCAGATAAAATGAGTATTACATTATTTATACTTTTTGCAAACGAAGATAGTTTTTGTTTTTCCCATTCAATTTTAGTATCGATGGATCGATCAAGTCTTATACATAAGTTTTTTATTTGTTCTGATAATTGTTTTTTTTCAGGAACTGCTATTTCTGCGGCAGCAGTTGGTGTGGGAGCTCTCTTATCAGCTACATAATCAATTAACGTGGTATCTGTTTCATGCCCTATCGCTGAAATTATTGGTATTTTACTGTTAGCTACAGCCCTAATTACTATTTCTTCATTAAACCCCCATAAATCTTCTAAAGAACCACCTCCCCTGGCAACTATTAATAAATCAGGTCTTTTGTCTTGTTTCTGAAATTCAAATGAATTAAATCCAACAATAGCTTCAGCTACTCTTCTTGCACTTTCTTCACCTTGTACAGGAACCGACCATAATATTACTGTTCTCGGAAAACGCTCTTTTAATCGATGAAGTATATCTTGAAATACTGCCCCACTTTCTGAAGTTATAACCCCTATTACCTCTGGCAAATATGGAATGGGTTTTTTCCTAGATTGATCAAATAAACCTTCATTTAAAAATGTTTGTTTTCTTTTTTGAAACAAAGCCATTAAACTTCCTGTACCAGAAGGGAATACATCTTGAACTACAAGTTGATATCGACTTTGACCAGAAAAGGTAGTTATTCTTCCTAATGCAATAACCTCGGAGCCTTCTTCCAAAAACTCTTCTTGATCTTTCAAAGTATTACGCCAAACAACACAAGATAAACTAGATCTTTCGTCTTTCATATCAAAATAGATATGTCCAGAAGAAGGTTTTGATATCCTACCTAATTCACCAATTACTTTGACTAAACTAAACTCATTTTCAATATGTTTTTTTATCGATAAAGAAATTTCAGATACAGAAAACTCCTTTAAATTTGTAAAATTATTTATCAATTTTTAATTTCCCATAATAATGATTAATATATGTAAACTAATAAATCCGATTCTAATAACAAAAATTTAATAGGCTAAAATTGAAAATACTTGTCATAGGAAGTGGTGGACGAGAACATTCACTAGTTTGGGCTTTTTCTCAGAATCCCAAATGCAAAGAAATTCATTGTATCCCAGGTAATGCTGGTATCAAACAATTAGCTATTTGTAAGGATTTAAATATTCTTGATAATGGTCTTATAATTTCATACTGCAAGTTAAACAAAATAGATTTTGTTGTTGTAGGTCCTGAGGCTCCATTGGCTAACGGGTTAATAAATAGTCTAAATAAAAATAATATACTTAGCTTCGGACCAACTAAGGAGGCAGCTTTTTTAGAGTCATCAAAAAGTTTCACAAAGTCAATATGTGATATTAAAAACATACCTACTGCTAATTATATTTTAGCAACTTCAAAAGAAGATGCCCTTAATTTTATTGAAAAATTCGTACCACCATTTGTTATAAAACTGGATGGTCTTGCAGCTGGTAAAGGAGTATTCATCTTAAACAAAAAATCCGAGGCTATTGAAAAAATTAAAAATATATATCTCAAACAAAACAAAAAGATTACCTTATTAATTGAAGAGTTTCTGGTTGGAAATGAGGCTAGTCTATTTGTGGTTTGCAATGGTAAAAATTTTAAATTATTAGGAAGTGCTCAAGATTATAAAAAGATTTATGACAAAGATCTAGGTGCAAACACTGGTGGTATGGGTGCATTTTCTCCTGCTTTAAATATATCACCAGAAGTAGAGAAAGAAATTTTAGATAAAATTGTCACTCCAACTTTAATAGAAATGGATGAAAGGGGAACACCTTTTTCCGGAATTCTTTATGCTGGTTTGATGATCACTAATAAGGGACCTAAACTTATAGAATACAACGTAAGATTAGGAGACCCAGAATGCCAAGTAATTGCAATTAGACTTGGTGCGCAACTATTAGATGCTTTATTTTATTGTTCTACAAATGAATTCAGTAAAATAAAAATTAATTACGCTGACGATTTTGGTGTTACTGTTGTAATGGCTTCAGGTGGGTACCCAAACAAATATGAAACTGGTTTTAAAATAAAGGGTATAGAGAAATTTAATAATTCTACAGATATAGAAATATTTCACTCTGGAACAAAATGTATAGACGAAAATATTGTTACTAATGGAGGAAGGGTTTTAAGCATAACTTCAAGATCTTCAAATTTAAATGATGCTAGAAATAAAACTTATGAAGTGGTAGATAAAATAAATTGGGAGAATGAGTTTCACAGAAAGGACATAGCAAAAAAATATACTCACTCATTTGACTAATTAAATTAATTTAAATTTGTTTTTCCGGCATTTTAACTATCAATCCGTCAAGGCTATCAGTAACTTCTAATTGACAGGTTAATCTAGAACAATTTTCATCTGGTTCATAAGCGAAATCTAACATATCTCTTTCAATATCATCTATTGCAGGGAGTTTATTTATCCAATCTTTGTCAACATAAACATGACAAGTAGAGCATGCACAAGCGCCACCACAATCTGCTTCAATCCCAGGAATATTATTATCTCTGGCGCCTTCCATAACAGTTAAGCCTACAGGCACGTCAACCGTATGTTTTATTCCATCAAAAGTTATATACGTAATTTTTGGCATTAAAAACTCTAGATCATTATTTATGACTTCTATTTTAAAAAGAAAAACTGATACACATTTTGGAAACTAATACTAGATTTATAAATTTATTCAACTGGTATAGCAATAAATCTTACATTTGATCCCCTCTTAATAAGAAAAAGGATTGAACTTTTATTTTTATTTTTGGCTTCTTCAATCAATTTTAATATTTGAGTTGAATTCTGAATATCTACTTGATCAACTTTTTGAATAATATCTCCAGCTAATATTCCCCTTGCAGCAGCGGGTGAGTCATCGTTTATTCCTATGACCACTACTCCAATAGTATCATCAGATAAATCAAAACGTTTTCTAACTTCATCATTTAAATCAGTAAAACTCATACCAGCATATTGGTTGACCTTATTAGTTCGCCTTTGATTTCTCTCATCTGAGATTTGTACCGTTTCTAGCCTTCCTAATGTTACAGTAACTTTCTTTTTGTTACCATCTCTCCAAATTAAAACACTGACATCTTTACCTACATCACTATCTCCAACAACTTTAACTAATGAACTACTGTCATTAATAGTAACTCCATCAAATTCTATTATAACGTCTCCTGACTTGATGCCAGCTTCTTTTGCAGGACCATCTGGTACGTCTGTAACAAGAGCACCATCTGTACTCTCTAACCCTAAAGCTTCAGCTACTTCAGAATTTAAATTCTGAATTCTAACGCCTAACCATCCTCTACGAGTCTCACCAAAATCACGTAATTGGTTTACCACTTTTTTA
>Ga0208390_1000257_pt1 | contig 18102 bp, 17 predicted proteins | sample Knorr_S7_td_Surf_FD_185594 | JGI IMG/M metagenome (GOLD analysis project Ga0208390, IMG submission 185594) | Marine microbial communities from Southern Atlantic Ocean transect - Knorr_S7_td_SurfaceA_ad_6m_LV_A (SPAdes) (version 2) | ecosystem: Environmental > Aquatic > Marine > Oceanic | place...
CCCATTCTGTCTTTTCAATACCTTCCTCAGTTTGAGGCTTAGTTTTACCCATATACGTTGTTGACATTTTAAACCAATATGTTTTCTTGAGTTTAAATCTTTTACCTTTTTTGAATATGTGATATGTTTCAGATATTTTTTTCTCGACTATTATTTCTGCTACACCAGTTTCTTCTGTCACTTCTCTCTTAGCAGCATCAATTACAAGTTCTTTTTTTTCAACCCCACCCTTAGGTAGATCCCATTTATTATTTCTAAAAATAAATAGAAGTTTATTATCAGTTCGTTTTACTAATCCACCAGCAGCTTCAACAATGGGAAATTTTTTTTTAAATCCTTTCCATAGTTTATCCATGTCTTTATGATATAGAAATACTTTACTGTTTTTTGATGATTTTAATGCCTTGATGATTTGAGTTACACTTGAATATTTTATAAAAAGTAACGGTTCTGTATCAGAGATATATTGAATTTTGTCTGTAAGTATCAATGGCTTTTGGTTGAAAAAAACTTTATACATTTGTAGTAATGGTATTAGACAAAAAAGTTGCTGAGCTAACAGTTGATTTTCTTACACAAATTAATGCAATTAAATTAAATACCAAAAATCCTTTCACATGGACAAGTGGTATAAAATCACCAATTTATTGTGATAATAGATTAGTGCTTTCATATCCAAAAATAAGAGAATTTATTGCTAATAGCATGAGCCAAATTATTAAAAATAAATATGGAAATGATATTTCTATAGTTGGGGTGGCAACTGGGGCAATCGCTATAGGAATAATGATTGCTGAAAGGCTTAACCTTCCATATGCATATGTGAGACCTGAACCAAAGGGTCATGGGTTAAAAAATCAAATTGAAGGAAACATAAATAAAAACTCAAATGTTTTAGTCATAGAAGATTTAATTAGTACTGGAAAAAGTAGCCTTAATGCAATAAATGCTCTGAAATCTAATGGTTATAATGTTGTTGGTATGCTATCAATTTTCTCATATAACTTTGAATTTGCAAACAAAAAATTTGTTAGTGAAAAAATCACTATTAATTCTCTTGCAGACTATAACACATTGGTTGAAATTATTGAATCTAAAGGAGAAATTAGTGATGAGGAAATTTCTAGATTAAAAAAATGGAGAGAAGATCCAAAATCTTGGAGTTAATCATAAAGTATTTTTACTTTTCTTGGATCAAATTCTTGAATTCCTTTAGAGTCCAGTTCTAATTTAACAATTCCATTCTTTGAAATACTAATTATTTTTCCATATTGTCTTCTTCCACCAATAATTAACTTACATCCATCCTTGCCAAATATGTTTTTATTATACTTTCTATTTATGAAGTCTAGCTCATCTATTCTTGAGAAGTAAAATTTATAGTTTTCAATTAATTCATTTAATACTTCTTGAATTAGAAAATTACTTTTGGTGATTTTTTTTAATGATGTTGCATTTGGTAATTTTTTAAATAAAACTTGATTAACATTTATACCTACTCCTATTATAGAGTAATTAACCTGATTAAGACTTAATGAATTCTCAACTAATATTCCAGAAATTTTCTTATTTACTGACATAATGTCGTTTGGCCATTTTATAAAACATTTCTCCTTGTTAAATTTTCTTATTGTTTTAAGTACTGCAAGGCTTACTACTTGATTAATGCAAAATATTTGATTAGCATTAACATCTAAAGGCCTATATAATATAGAGCAAAGAAGATTTTTACCGTAACTCGAATACCATTTATTAGTATTTTGACCCCTACCTCCATACTGATATTTAGCTACAACAATATCTCCACTTTCTATTTTTTTTGATTTAATTAACATCTTAACTCTGTCATTTGTTGACCGAGTGGCATTAACTTTGATTATCTTTGATGCAGACATGTTGTTAAATGTAATAAATTTGAAAAAAAGAAATATTTATGGTTAGATCCAAATCTGAAGATAAATCTTTGGTTGATGAGATATTATATGGTATAGAGGATGTAAAGGGTGTAGAAGTTCATATTATGGATCTAAGTAAAATTTCAAATACTGTATGTAAGTTTTTTATTTTATGTACAGGCACATCAAACACACATGTAGCAGCAATAGCAAACTCTGTTAGAAAAAACGTAAGTAAAAAATTAAAAGAAAAACCATATAGTATGGAAGGTATTGAAAATCAGGAATGGGTTTTAATTGATTATGTTGACGTTGTTGTACATATTTTCCAGAGGGAAATTAGAGAATTTTACGATATTGAAAATTTATGGGGTGATGCTAAAATTATAAACGTTGAATTAAAAGCTTAATAAATGGCCAATAAGAAAAATAATAATAAGTCTAAAATTAATATATACTGGTTCTATGCCTCAATAGTCTTTTTTATTATAAGTATCGGGCTTCTAGGAGGTGACAGTGGTATTCAAAATATACAACAGACTGATATCTCTTCATTTGAAAATTATTTGAAGAATGGAGACATTGAGAAAGTTGCAATTATTAACCAGAGATATGCAAGGATTACTCTAAATGAAAATGCACTCGAGAAGGACATACATCGTGGTGTAAAGTCTAAAAACTTTTTAGGTCAAGAGAATATTGCTGGTCCTCATTACCAATTTGAAATTGGGACACCTGAACTTTTTGAAAGAAAGTTACAAGAAATTAGAGAAACAGAAAATCTAAATTTTTCAACCGAGTTCTTAACTATGGAGAATAGATGGTTAGATGTTCTGTTAGGATTCTTACCTATAATAATTATAATTGGTATTTGGATATTTTTAATGAGAAGAATGTCAGGTGGAGCTGGTGGTGCTGGTGGTCAAATTTTTAATATTGGGAAGTCAAAGGCAAAATTATTTGATCAAAATACAGAAGTAAAAGTAACTTTTAAAGATGTGGCTGGGTTAGAAGGTGCAAAAGAAGAAGTCCAAGAAATAGTTGACTTCTTAAAAAATCCCAAAAAATATACTGTTTTAGGTGGAAAAATCCCAAAAGGGGCATTGCTAGTTGGAGCACCAGGTACTGGTAAAACACTTCTAGCAAAAGCAGTTGCTGGAGAGGCTAAAGTTCCTTTCTTTTCACTTTCTGGGTCCGATTTTGTTGAAATGTTTGTAGGAGTTGGTGCATCAAGAGTTAGAGATTTATTCAAACAAGCAAAAGATAAATCACCCTCTATAATATTTATTGATGAAATTGATGCTATTGGAAGAGCTAGAGGTAGAAGTAACATAACTGGATCTAATGATGAGAGAGAAAATACCTTAAATCAGTTACTGACTGAAATGGACGGGTTTGGAACTGATACTAACGTGATTGTTGTAGCAGCAACAAATAGAGCAGATGTTCTTGATAAGGCTTTAATGAGGGCAGGAAGATTTGACAGACAAATTTTTGTTGACCTCCCTGATCTTAATGAAAGAAGAGAAATTTTCAAAGTACATCTAAAACCACTTAAAAAGAGCAGAACTCTTGATGTAGAGTTCTTAGCTAAACAAACTCCCGGTTTCTCTGGTGCAGACATTGCAAATGTTTGTAATGAAGCTGCATTAATTGCAGCCAGAAATAATAAAAAATCAGTAGGTAAACAGGACTTTCTAGATGCAGTAGATAGGATTGTTGGAGGACTTGAAAAGAAAAATAAAATTATAACTAAAGAAGAAAAAAACACAATTGCATTTCATGAAGCTGGACACGCTATAGTAAGCTGGCTACTTGAACATGCTGCACCTTTAGTTAAAGTTACTATTGTGCCTAGAGGACAATCGCTAGGAGCTGCTTGGTATCTTCCAGAGGAGAGATTAATTGTAAGAACAGAACAAATGTTAGATGAGATGTGTGCAACCTTAGGAGGAAGAGCAGCCGAAAAGATAATGTTCAATAAAATATCTACTGGAGCTCTAAGTGATCTAGAAAAAGTTACCAAACAAGCAAGAGCAATTGTATCTGTCTATGGTCTTAATGATAAAATTGGTAATATTACATACTATGACTCTAGTGGGCAAACTGATTACAATTTTACAAAACCATATTCAGAAGAGACTGCCAAAAAAATTGATGAGGAAATATCACTTATAATTGAGAAACAATATAAAAGAGCTTGTGATATACTCAAAAAAAATAAATCAAAGTTATCTGCTCTGGCTTCAAGGCTCTTAGAAAAAGAAGTTATTTTTAAAGAAGATTTAGTAAAAATTCTAGGAGAAAGACCATACTACAAGGAAGAATTAAAGAAAAAAACTAAATAGAAGATATTTTGGGATTTTGGAACTTTTTTAAAAGTAAAAAAAAAGATGGATCAGAAAATGATGAATCATCCCACCAAAATATCGGCTCTATTGATTTAATCTTTGCTGAAAATTTTACTAAATCTGGTGGTAGATTCATATTTATTGACGAGATAAACTCAACAAAAGAGGTTTTTGAAAAAATTTTTGAGGAAAATCAATGGGACTCTGAAAATGTTTGTTCACTAAATCCTAATGTTGCTAAAAATCTCGAAATCAAGTCTATCAGAAAAATTGATAACGAAAATGTTAGGGCTCTTGTAACAGAATGTGAATTTTTAATATCAAACACCGGTCGTATACTAATTTGTAATAAGCAAATAAAGAGTAATAAAATCGAAGACTTACCTTCAGTGTTAATTGTTTTGGCAAAATCAAATCAATTTGTATCCGATGTGAGCGAAGGTATGACGATGCTTAAAAATAAATACAAGGGAAACTTCCCCACTAACATAACAACATTAAATGTTAAAAATAAACTCAATGAAGATAATTTTTTAACCTATGGTAATAGTGCCAAAGATATATATCTTATATTGAGTGATGACTAATTTTTTACCAAGATTAATAACTGGTATAGTATATATTTCTTTTGTTGCTGGATCGATATTGTATAGTAGCAAAAGTTTTACTTTAGTTTTCAGCTTTTTAATGTTTATTGCCTTATATGAGTCTAACGAATTATGGAAAAAGATAAGATTAATAAATCCAGATTATAGTTATCCAATACCTCAAGCTTATGTGGGATTGTCAATGATCACACTAATTTTAGTTCCATTTTTCTTTAATAACTCTTACAATCCATTTCCAATACTATTTATATTTATTTTGATATGGATAAGTGATACTATGTCATACTTTTTTGGATCTTATTTTGGTAACAATAAAATGAAAATTAAAGTATCACCGAATAAGACATGGGAGGGATTTATTGGAGGGTTTTTATGCTCTTTAATATTTAGCATTGTTTCATTTTCATATATTCAAGAAATATATCCATTGTGGAAAACAATTTCACTTGGTATTTTAATTCCGGTTTTTGGGCTAATTGGAGACATATATCAATCTAAATTAAAAAGAATGGCTGGTGTTAAAGATAGCGGAAGCTTATTACCTGGTCATGGAGGAATCTTTGATAGACTTGATAGTGCAATGGGTGTTTCATATGTTTCTTTTTTAATTACCATAATATAATGTTTCACAAAGAAGGATTTAATCTCATAATATTATTTTTTATACTCGTAGCAACTGATGTCATAATGCTTGAGGTTCTATTTGATGATTCATCTTCCTTAAAATCAATTTTACAGATCTTTTCTCTTATAATTTTTGTATTTATCTTATGGTTTTTTAGAAATCCTAAAAGAAATATCATAAAAAATCCTGAATTAATTTTAAGCCCAGCAGATGGAAAAGTTATAGCGATTAAAGAGGTTGATGAATTAGAATATTTCAATGATAAAAAAATCCAAATTTCTATTTTTTTATCTCCACTAGACATACATGTTAATAGATATCCAGTTTCTGGTGAAATATTATATAGTAAATATCATAAAGGAGAATATCTAGTTGCTTGGCATCCTAAATCTTCTGATAAGAATGAAAGAACTACTGTCGTAATTAAAAATAAAAAATTTGGAGAGGTAATGTATAGACAGATAGCTGGAGCAGTTGCAAGAAGGATTGTAAACTATGCAAAAGTTAGTTCTAATGTAGAGCAAGGAGATGATTCTGGATTTATTAAGTTTGGTTCTAGAGTTGATCTTTTTCTATCTAAAGATTTAAATTTAAAAATAAAGGTTGGAGATAAAGTTAAAGGGGGACTTAGTATTATTGCCTAATTAAGTAAGTTCCTCAATTGACTTAATTATAGACTCAATTTTTTGTTTTGAATCTTTAATTTTTTGTTTTTCTTTTTCAATTATATTTTTGGGAGCATTTTTCACAAAATTTTCATTTTTTAATTTTATTTCAACAGATTTTAGAAAACTTCTATAATAATCTAACTCTTTCGTCAGCTTATTTATTTCTTTATCCTTGTCAAAACCTTCTTCTAGTGGAATAAAAAATTCAAATTTTTTAATTAAAAAAGAGGTAACAACATCAAATTTTTCTTTAGTTGATTCCTCAAGCTTATCAATTATAGCAATCTTTTTAATTATCTCAATATTACTCAAATTATTACCATTTGGTAAATAATATAAATTTAGGGATGTCTTAAATGAAATATTTTTTTCTTTTCTATAGTTTCTTATATTGGAAATTATCTCTTTGGTAATCTCAAACTCATCTACAATTGAAGAAGAATATTTTTCATTTGCTGGCCACGAAGAAATAGTTAATGCATCTGAGGTGTTTGTGTGGGGAATATTGTGGTAAATTTCTTCTGTAAGAAAAGGCATGAATGGATGAAGAATCTTAAGATTTTTTTCTAATAACTTAATTAATTCAGTCTTTGACTCTTTATCAATTTTTTCTCCATAGTTAGGTTTTAATATTTCTAATAACCATGAACAAAAATCATCCCATATTAACCTGTATGAGGACATTAGCACATCAGATATTCTGTAGTTATTGAAGTTCTTATCAATTAGATCAAGGGTTTTATTAAATTTATTGTTATACCAATTAATTGCTAATTTATTTTCAACTGGCTGAGACTTTTTGTCGTCAACTTCCCAACCATTAATAAGTTTTAGGGCATTCCATAGTTTATTAGTAAAGTTCTTACCTTGTTGACATAAAGATTCATCAAATAATAAGTCATTGCCTGCTGCTGAGCTTAGCATTAAACCAACTCTAACAGAATCTGCACCATATTCCTCAATAAGTTTAATTGCATCAGGAGAATTACCAAGTTGTTTAGACATTTTTCTGCGTAGTTTATCCCTAACAATCCCTGTGAAATATACATTAGAAAATGGTTTTTCATTTCTAAACTCATATCCTGAAATTATCATTCTTGCTACCCAAAAAAATATGATATCCGGTCCTGTAACTAAGTCTTGTGTTGGATAATAATAATTTATTTCATCATTATTTGGATTTCTTATTCCGTCAAATACTGATATAGGCCATAGCCAGGATGAAAACCAAGTATCTAAGACATCATTGTCCTGAGTTAAATCATCTTCACTGTATTTATTATCCGAATTATAATTTATTTTTTTTAGTGCCTCTTTTTTATTAATAGCAACTACATAATCATCATTATTGCCATAATAAAAGACAGGTATTTGATGGCCCCAAGATAGTTGTCTTGATATATTCCAATCTTTTATATTCTCAAGCCAATGTTTATATGTAGATTTAAACTTACCAGGGAAGAACTTTATGTTATCTTTTTTTAACACATTTTCAATTGCAGGTTTTGTAATATCATCCATTTTTAAGAACCACTGTTTAGACAATCTAGGTTCAATAACTGCATTTGTTCTTTCAGATCTACCGACATTATGTAAATAGTTCTCTTTTTTTATTAAAAGATCATTCTTTTTAAGCTCAGCTTCAATTTCTTTTCTAACTATAAATCTGTCTTTACCCTCATAATGCATACCATTAGAGTTTAGTTCTGCATCCTCATTAAAAATATCAATTGTCTCAAGATTATGTTTAATACCTAAATTATAGTCATTGATATCATGCGCAGGGGTAACTTTTAAACATCCAGTTCCAAATTCAAGATCTACATATGGATCAGAAATTATTGGTACTCTTCTGTTACATATTGGAACAATTGCATTTTTACCTGTAATTTCTTTATACCTATCATCGTTGGGATTAACACAAATAGCAGTATCACCAAATAATGTTTCAGGTCTTGTAGTGGCTATTTGTAAATCAATGTCTGAATCCTCTATTAGATATTTTATGTAGTATAGACTTGAATCTTCCTCAACATAATTAACCTCTTCATCGGAGACAGTAGTTTTTGCCTCAGGATCCCAATTTATCATTCTATTGCCTCTATATATTAAGCCTTTTTCATGTAGAGTTTCAAAAGCAATAATAACAGATTCATACATATCATCATCAAGAGTAAATTTAGTTCGATCCCAATCGCAGGAACATCCCAACTTTTTTAGTTGATCTAGAATTCCACCACCATATTTATCGGTCCAGTCCCATGCGTATTTCAAAAATTCATCTCTTGAAATATCGTCTTTACTAATTCCCTTTTTTTTCAAATTTTCTACAACTTTAGCCTCAGTAGCAATAGATGCATGATCAGTTCCAGGGACCCAACATGCATTTTTACCTAACATTCGTGCCCTTCTTACTAAAATATCTTGAAGAGTATTATTTAGCATATGCCCCATGTGAAGTAATCCAGTAACGTTAGGAGGAGGGATTACAATTGTGAAGGGTTCTTTATCATTAGGAATTGACTTAAACAGTTCATTTTTCATCCAATATGAATACCATTTTTTCTCAATCTCAATGTGTTTATACTTAGGAGAAATTTGCATCAATTCATAAATATTTTAATCTAAAACAAAAATAACATACCTTGAAGTATATTTGCAAAATTAAGTTAAATAAATGCCAACAATATCAAAAAAAGGTCTCAATATACCTTCATCACCAATAAGGAAATTAGTCCCATATGCTGATAAAGCAAAGCAAAATGGAATAGATATACTTCATTTGAATATTGGTCAACCAGATATCAAATCTCCAATTGAATCTATTGATGCAATAAAAAATATTGATATAGAGTTACTGAAATATGAGTATTCTCAAGGATCTCATAAATTTAGAAAAAATTTATGTTCTTACTATTCTGGTCATAATATAAATGTATCACCTGATGATATAATTACAACTGTGGGTGCAAGTGAAGCCTTATCCTTTACAATGAATTCGATATGTGATCCGGGAGATGAGGTAATTATACCAGAACCTTTTTATGCTAATTATAATGGATTTGCCCAAGCATCAGATGTAAAAGTAATACCAGTTACATCCAAAATTGAAGATAACTTTGCACTACCATCTTTAGAGTTATTTGAAAAGAAAATTAATAATAGAACTAAAGCTATTCTAATTTGTAACCCCTGTAATCCTACTGGATATGTTTATTCCAAAGAGGAAATTATAAATATTGCAAACCTTGCAAAGAAAAATGATTTATTTATTATAGTTGATGAAGTATACAGAGAGTTCATTTATTCTGATTTGAAGCACTTCTCCATTTTAGAGGATGAAACATTTTTTGATAATGCTATTTTGATTGATTCTACATCAAAAAGATATAGTTTATGTGGAGCAAGAATTGGTTTTATAGTATCAAAAAATTCTAAATTTATTGAAACATGTATGAAGTTTGCACTTGCTAGATTATCTCCACCCACAGTTGCGCTGATAGCAGCAAACAATGCATTAAAATCAGATAATAAATATATAGATAATGTTATTAAAGAATACTCTATGAGAAGAAAAGTGCTTATTGGTGAACTATCTAAAATAAATAATATAGAATTTTCAGATCCAATGGGTGCATTTTATTCCATTATTAAACTTCCAGTTAAAAATGCTGAAGAATTTGCTAAGTTTTTACTTACAGATTTTTCAATCAATAATGAAAGTGTAATGCTTGCTCCAGCAGCAGGATTTTACAGCTCGACTGATAATGGTAAAGATGAAGTAAGAATTGCATTTGTTCTTAACTCAGAAAAAATTAAAAGAGCAATTAATATAATAAATATTGGATTGAAAGAATATATTGGATAATTCATGAGGATCAGTAGACAAGCTTCGCTAAAAAAGTTCAATACATTTAATGTAAGTGAAAATGCAGATGTTATTTATGAGGTTGAAGATATAAGTATGCTTAAAAATATTGTATCTGATAATAATCAAATTCTAATTTTAGGTGGTGGAAGCAATATACTCTTTACAAAAAGTTATAATGGAGCAATTATTAATTTAAGAAATAAAGGGATAAAAGTATTAGAAGAAGACAAAGAATCGGTACTAGTTGATGTTTGCTCCGGTGAAAATTGGAATGATTTTGTTCTCTGGGCTATTGACAATAATTATGGAGGAATTGAAAACTTATCCTTAATACCAGGGAATGTTGGTGCTGCACCTATTCAAAATATAGGTGCATATGGCGTAGAATTAAAAGATGTTTTTTACAGTGCTTCAGGAATTATGTTAGATTCACTAAAGGATTTTGAACTAAAAACATCGGAATGTAAGTTTAGCTACAGAAATTCCATTTTTAAGAATGAGCTTAAAGACAAAGTAATTATTACATCAATTAAATTAAAGCTTACAAAGGGGAATCATAATTATAACATTGAGTATAAAGGTTTAAAAGAGAAGCTGTCGAAATCAGAACTTTCATTAAAAAAGATTTCTGATGAAGTGATAAAAATTAGACAATCTAAACTACCTGATCATAAATTAATTGGAAATTGTGGTAGCTTTTTTAAAAACCCTATAATTAATTTGTCAAAACTTAAAACTATTAAATCAGACTTTCCAGATTTACCTTCATTTAAAATTGATTCGAATAATTACAAAATTCCGGCAGCTTGGTTAATTGAAAAATCTGGATTTAAAGAAAAAAGAAACAAAAATGTAGGTGTATACAAAAATCAACCTCTTGTTATTATCAATCTTGGTGAGGCAACAGGAAAAGAAATTCTTGATTTTGCAAATGAAATTAAAGAGACAATAAACAATAATTTTAATATTCAATTAAAAGAAGAAGTTCTTGTTATTTAATTATTCTTTATTCTTAGAGTCAATTATTATTGTTACGGGTCCATCATTTATTAAGCTTACTTTCATATCAGCACCAAAAACACCACTTTTTATTCCATTTTTAATTTTTGATTCAAGTAACTCAATAAAATAATCATACAATGGAATTGCAATTTCATGGGAGGCTGATTTAATATAGGATGGTCTATTGCCCTTTTTAGTTAATGCCATTAATGTAAACTGAGAAACAATTAAAATCTCTCCTTGAATATCAACTATAGACTTATTCATAATTCCCTCTGAATCATTAAAGATTCTTATGTTTAGAACCTTATTAACTAGCCACTCTGCATCTTTCTCAGTATCGTCTTTGCTTATTCCAATTAATATTAAAAGACCTTTTCCAATTTTAGCTTTAATCTTATTATCAATTTTTACATGTGATTCTTTAACTCTCTGTATTACTAACTTCATCTGACTTTCTGTATATATTTTGATCTTTTAACATATCTAAATATGTATTATATCTACTTTCAAAGATTTTACCTTGTTTTATCTTATTTTTTACATTACAATCAGGTTCATCTAGGTGTAAACAATTTTTAAATTTACATTTTTGCTTTGCCTCAAAAAATTCTGGAAAAAAATCACCCAATTCATATTTTGTAATTTCAACAAGTCCAAAGCCTCTTATGCCAGGAGTATCAATAATTTTAATATCAGAATCCAAGTCATACATCTCAGCATATGTTGTAGTATGTTTTCCTTGCTTGTGAGATGAAGAAATTTCTTTTGTTTTAAGCTTCAAATTTGGAGAAATCGAATTAATCAGTGTTGACTTTCCAACACCACTATGACCAGATATTATACAGGTTTTATTTTTTATCAATCTAATTATTTCATCCACTCCATCACCATATTTAGCAGAAATTAATTCACATTTGTAACCTATTAGCTTATACATATCAATTAATTTTTTTATTTCAATAGATTCTTTGTCTATGTATGTGTCTTTTTTATTAAATGCAATTATTACTGGTATATCATATGCCTGGCAACTAACTAAAAATCTATCAATAAAATTCGTAGATGTAACAGGATTGTTAAGTGTCACTACTAAAACAGAAATATCAATATTAGAGGCTATTATATGATATTGTTTTGAGAGATTGACTGATTTCCTGATTATATAGTTTTCTCTTGGTAAAATATCTGAAATAATTCCTTTGCCATCACTTTCAAGTTCAAATTTAACTTGATCCCCAACTGCTATTGGATTAGTAGTAGATATATCTTTAAGTCTTATCTTTCCTTTTATCCTGCATTCAAAAAATTTATTTTCAGATTTTACTAAATACCAACTTCCAGTTGATTTATATACAATTCCCTCTAGCATAATTAAATAACAATATATTTTTTCCTAATCATATTAACAAATCTACTTGATGATATTTGTATCTTTAAATAAAAAATTGAGTAATAAAGTTTTATTATTAATTCTTGATGGTTGGGGTTTAGCTTCTGATAAGAAAGTCTCTGCTCCTGATATTGCAAAAACTCCAAATTACAACTCTCTAAAAGATAAAAATCCATTCAATTATTTAATTACTCATGGCGAGAAAGTAGGACTCCCACCTGGACAAATGGGTAATAGTGAGGTTGGACATATGAATATTGGTTCTGGAAGAATAGTTCCACAAGATCTACTTCGAATTGATAAGTCAATCAAGAATGGTCAATTTCTTGAAATGAAAGAACTAAAAGAAATTATTTCACACTCAAAAAATAAATCATCTAATATCCATTTAATTGGCCTTATATCAGATGGAGGAGTCCACTCTCACATTAATCACCTAAAAGAGATTATAATTTCTTTAAAAGAAGTAAAAGAAAAAATTTTTATTCATGGGTTTACAGATGGAAGAGATGTTGATCCAAGATCAGGAATTAAGTTTATTGATTCATTAGAAAAATTCTGCAAAAAAAATGGTGCGAGATTAGCAACAATTGTAGGCAGGTACTTTTCAATGGATAGAGATAACCGGTGGGAAAGAATAAAAAAAGCATACGATTTAATCTATAATGGAGTTGGAAAAAAAACAAATAACATTTGTGATGAAATCAGAGAATCATATAAAAATAATATCACAGATGAATTTATCAATCCTATCATTAAAACTGATATTAAAGGAGAAAATATACATAGATTTAATAATGATGATATAGTCATTTTCTTTAATTATAGGTCAGACAGGGGGAGGCAACTTACATCTGCTATGTGTGAAAAGGATCTTACTGATTTTGGAATGAAATCAGTAACTAAAAACTTTTATACACTGACAAATTATGATGATACGTTTAAAGTTGTTAAGCCTATTTTTAAAAAAAATATTTTAAAAAATACTTTAGGCGAGATACTGTCTAAAAATGAAATTCTTCAATTAAGAATTGCTGAAACCGAAAAGTATCCACATGTTACATATTTTTTTAATGGCGGAATAGAGGAATCATTCTTGGGTGAAGAACGAATTCTGTGTCCTTCTCCAAAAGTTGCAACATACGATTTAAAACCTGAAATGAGTGCTAAGGAAGTTACCCAAAACGTAATAACTGAAATTAAAAAAAATAAATTTGGATTTATATGTTTAAACTTTGCAAACCCTGATATGGTTGGACATACAGGTAACTTGAAGGCAGCAGTTGAAGCATGTGAATCAGTTGATAAATCACTTGGAAAAATAGTTGATGTAGCAAATTTGAATGACTATGCAACTATTATAATTGCTGACCATGGTAATTGCGAAATAATGATAAACAGTGATGGCACTGAAAATACTTCGCATACAGTTAACCCTGTTCCAATAATTATTGTAAACTCAAATAGCAATAAGATAAATAATGGAATATTAGCTGATATTGCACCTACAGTTCTAGATATAATGGGTGTTCAAAAACCAGATGAGATGACTGGAAAATCTTTAATAAATTGAAAAATATAATTTATTTTCTTGCTATTTCAATTTTAGCTTGTACCTCTAATAATTACTACCAATTAGTTGAGGGAGAGATTGATACTGATTACTTATTTAACTCTCCAAATACTGCCTGGTTTCAAAAAAATTATGAATCATATATAGTAGATGAAATTACTCTAAATAAAGATTTCTCAAAATTAAATGAATTTAATATCGAAATTTTTATGAATACTAAATGCCATGATAGTGAGAGAGAAGTTCCAAGATTTTTAAAAATTTTAAATTCATTAAATTTTTCTAAAGAAAATCTTAGGATAATTTTATTAAATTCTAACAAGAAAACCTCAGATGGACTTGAAATAGGCAAAAACATAACAAATACTCCCACTATTATCTTTCTCAAAAATTCAAATGAAGAAAATAGAATAGTTGAATTTCCTTATGAAAATTTAGAGAAGGATATCTATAAAATAATAAATAATATGGGGTATAAAAACGTATATTATTCAGAATGATATTAAAACAAATCGAAGAAATAAATAAAATTCGAGATAGTGCTCAATTAGTTTCTAAAACATTGGGTTTGATGGCAAGAGAAATTAAACCAGGGGTAGATTCATTATATCTTGATAAAATTGCAGAAGAATTTATTCTTGATAATAATGCAAAACCCGGATTTAAAGGTTATAACAACTTTCCCAATACATTATGTGTAAGTGTAAACAGCCAGGTTGTTCATGGGATTCCATGTAATAAACCACTTAATAATGGTGATATAATATCAGTAGACTGTGGAGTAATTAAAGATGGATATTATGGTGACCATGCTTATACATTCAAGGTTGGAGATGTTTCAGAAAAAATTGAAAAATTGTTGAATGTTACTAAAGATTCACTCTATATAGGCATAGAAAAAATGCAGGTTAATAATAGAGTTGGTGATATTGGCAGTGCCATTCAAAATTATGTTAATCAATATGGTTATGGAATAGTTAGAGAATTAGTTGGTCATGGTTTAGGAAAAAACTTACATGAAGAACCTGAAATTCCAAATTATGGTAAATCTGGAACAGGTAAAATTTTAAAAGATGGATTAGTATTAGCAATTGAACCTATGATAAATATGGGTACAGAAAAGATAAGATTAGAAGATGATGGTTGGACTTTTGTAACCCAAGATGGATTAGTAAGTGCTCATTTTGAGCATAATATTGCTATAATAAATGGTGAGCCTGAAATTCTATCTACATTTGATTTTATTTATGATGAGCTTGGAATTGATTCCAACGAAGAAATAAAGTTTAAAAAATTTTTTGATTAATGAAGTATATTTTGAAATTCCTACCAAGGAAATTTTTAATAAAATATAGCTTTCTAATAACACCAATACTTAGGATAATATTTCGCGGAAAAAAATATACCGATCCGATTGATGATAGTAATTATTCAAAATTTCTATCATATGGGTATAAAACAGTTAGGAAAAATGCTTTATGTCCTGGTACTTTATCACTTGAAAGACATAGGCTTCTCTGGTTATATTTAGATAGAGAAACGAATTTTTTAAGTTCAAATTTAAAGGTCTTACATGTTGCCCCTGAACAAGTTTTTTATAAAAAATTTAAAAAATTAAAAAATTGGGAATACTTTACTTTTGACTTAAATTCTCCAATTGCTGATATTAAAGGAGATTTAATATCTACAAACTTTAAAGATGAATATTTTGATTTAATAATTTGCAATCATGTACTTGAACATATAGAAGATGACAAATCAGCATTAGATGAGATGTATAGAATTTTAAAGTATAACGGTATATCTATTTTACAAGTGCCAATAAATGTAAAAAGAGAAAATACATTTGAAGATTTATCAATAAAGTCAAAAATTCAAAGAGAGAAATATTTTGGACAATATGACCATGTCAGAGAGTATGGATTAGATTTTAAAGATAGAGTTGAACAGGCAGGATTTAAAGTTGAAATGATTAACTATTCAAAGAAAATTTCACAAGATTTAGTTATAAAATATGGTCTAATGAAAGATGATTTAATACCAATTGGAAAAAAGTTACCTAGTAATTAAATCCCAGTCATCAGATTTGATAGGTATAATCTGATCATTTACTGCAGTCAATATTAAAACTTCAATATCTACAATATTATTTATTATTTCTACGGCCTCCATTGGATCCATTAACATTAAGCTGGTTGCCCATGCGTCAGCTTCAATACAAGAATTAGCGATTACTGAGGCACTTAGTATATTATTTGACATTGACTGACCATTAATTGGGTTAACAATGTGTGCATATCTTACGCCAGTCTCTGAATCAATCCTAAATTTTCTATAGTTGCCAGAGGTAGCTAATGACATTCCATCAAGTGTAATTTCCGAATAATAACTATTCAAATCAACAGGATTTTGGATTGCAACTTTCCATTTTTTGTTTTTTTCATTCACACCCATGGTGATCAATTCTCCCCCAACCTCAATCAGAAAATTATTTGAGTTTATGTTAATTAATAAATCTTTAATTAAATCTACAGAATAACCTTTAGCAATTGCATTAAAATCAATATAAACATTTTCATCAGTTTTCACTATAAAATTTTGTTGGTTTAGGTATACTTTTTCTAAACCTACATATTGCATAACACTATCAATTTTATATTCATTAATTGACTGTAATTTATTATTTGGGCCCATTCCATATAAATTAACAATAGAACCAGCTGTAGGATCGAAATATCCATTTGAGAGTTTCCATATATCTTTTGATTTTTTAAAAACTTCAATAAAATGGCTATCAACTTTAACTGGATTTTGAGATTGATTAACTTTTGATATTATTGAATTAGATCTGTATGTTGACATTGAATTATTTACAACCTCAAAAATAGAATCAATACTCTGTTTAATTTTACTTGAATTAGACTCAGATTCAACTATTACTTGGTAAGTAGTGCCAAAAGCATCACCCTGAATCCTTTTATAATTTGATGAATCAACATTACAACTAATAAGTAATAATGATAGAAAAGAAATTATTTTAACTAAAATATTCATTAACCACCAAAGTCATCAAACCTTACATTCTCAGGTGGGACACCAAAATCTTCAGCCATTTTATCAACTGCTTGATTCATTAAAGGAGGCCCACAGAAATAAACTTCAATGTCCTCTGGTGAATCATGCTTAGAAAGATAATTATCAATTACTACTTGATGAATAAACCCTACAAAACCATCACCGTCTCCCTCAAGGGAATCTTTAACTTTCCAATTATCCTCCTCAAGAGGTTCTGATAAAGCGATATAAAATTTAAAATTTGGAAAATCCTTTTCTAAAGCCCTGAAATGTTCAACGTAGAAAAGCTCTCTTTTGGATCTACCACCATACCAGAAAGTAACTTTTCTACCTGTCTTAATAGTTCTAAATAGTTCATATAAATGAGATCTCATTGGTGCCATTCCAGCACCTCCCCCAACATAAAGCATTTCTGCATCTGAATCATTAATAAAGAATTCACCATAAGGACCTGAAATTGTAACAGTATCTCCTGGTTTTTTTGAAAAAATATATGAGGAAGCAATACCAGGATTAACAGACATCCAATCATTTTTTTTGCTATCCCACGGTGGGGTTGCAATTCTAACGTTTAACATTATTTCCTTTCCTTCAGCGGGATAAGATGCCATTGAATAAGCTCTTTCAACAGTTTCATTATTCTTCATATTAAGTGGCCATAGATTAAAGTTATCCCATTCATGTTTAAATTTTTGTGGATCATCTGGATGTTCTTCAGGGTGAGATGTTATGTCTATATCCTCATAATTAATATCACACTCTGGTATTTCAATTTGAATATATCCACCTGCTTTATAATCCATTTCCTCAGGAATTTCAATAACAAACTCTTTGATAAACGATGCAACATTATAATTACTTTTGACCTTAGCTTGCCATTTTTTTATACCAAAGACTTCTTCAGGAACTTCGATTTTCATATCCTGTTTTACTTTAACTTGGCATCCAAGCCTCCAACCATCAGAAATTTCTTTTCTAGTGAAATGAGGTTCCTCTGTAGGTAATATTTCACCACCTCCTTCTAATACTTGACATCTACAT